>Ga0210059_1001835_pt1 | contig 32483 bp, 22 predicted proteins | sample Ectturendosymbi2_FD_188042 | JGI IMG/M metagenome (GOLD analysis project Ga0210059, IMG submission 188042) | Ecteinascidia turbinata endosymbiont from Florida, USA - Sample 2 (SPAdes) (version 2) | ecosystem: Host-associated > Tunicates > Ascidians > Unclassified | place: Key West, Florida... | reverse complement strand
CACCCAGCTCTTGTTATATATGGTAGCGCAAAACACGCAGGAATGAAGAAAGCTGCTTCAATATTTCTCAAATCTCGAAAATTCATAACCGCTTGGTTTGATAACGAATGTGTTGCTACGCCTGTGGCACTGCCAAAGAACATTTTGCAATGCACCTGATCTCGACTTACAGTACAATGTTGGTGAAAAACTAAGAAATAAACATCAATATTCTGATCGCTAAGGGGGGTGCTTGAGCCCCTTCAGCACCCCCCCTGGCTGCGCCTTTGTTTAGGCCTTCGTTAAACTGTCTTGTGCTTAGTTCATTTGTTATGCTTGCAAGAAAATGTGCGAAAAGATCGGGTCGCCAAAGGTTTGCTATCTATTTACCCTTAATATTTGGGTCGCTACATAAAAAGGTTGAGAAGCACTGAGTTTAAACCATTAACATTACCATCGAGATGGATCAAGAGCAAAAATAAAAGACCTTTTCCAAAACGTTTGGAAAGTTTTGATCATTTTAGCAAAATTTTTGCACAAACAGGTCTATTTTTCACACTTTTCCGCTATAATCATTACATTGCTTTCCCCTAAGGAAAAGTCCATGACTATCGACAATGACCAAGAGCAACAATGTAAGACCCAACATGATTTCAGTGAAAACTGAGACTCAACTCCACTTGAAATTCACGATGATCTTGACTCGAAGTTGAAGCTGATTCAGAACCAACTCCACTTCCAGATTCATGATTTATGTAAATTTCTGCTAACCAATATCGAAACTTTTTACAAGTTGACTACAAACTAAACAAAGGTAAACTGACCGTAGCGCCGTACTTCGAACTGAGTCGCGCTACAGAGAATCCGTTTACACCGTTCGCGCAACGCCTGATCGCAGCCAGCAATCACACAACACAGTTGCAGTTCCTAATACATTTGTTGTGAGTACGTGAAGAATGACTTGAAATAACACAAAAACAGTAAAACTGGCTTAATTTTTTCCGGAAGGTTATCGTCAAGAAATCTATATATATTCCCCACATATTCCCCTATTCCCTCCCAGCAAAGAGATTCACTCCTCAAAGACGATCGTCAGTGCGACCCTCCATATGAACTAATGAAAAATAGAACAAAACAATCATACATATAACCAAATCACACCTCAAGAACAGTGGCGGATCCAGGTGGGGACAGTCTGGAGCAACTTCCCCCCAAACGGCTGTGGCTTCCCCTTAAAACGGGGCCCCTCTGATAAAAATGCGCCCCTTTTCGGTGCCTATCGAAGTAGAAACAAAGACAAAAACAATCAGTCGAAACTAAACAATGTTATACACTTCCTTGAACTTCGGTATTTACGTGACGGACTTCGACCCAGTCTCTTACCGACTAGAATCAACAATGCTATTGTTTCGTAATAATACTCCTGTTCCCTTATTTCTTTTCCGCTTGAGAAATGCCCAGCAATCACATCACAAACATGATCTCTTTCTTTCGATAGCACAGTTCTGGACTTGCCGTTGGGCTGTGCAAAAATTGGCCTGTTTTGTTACAAGTGTGAAGAAAAAGAGAGAATAAGTTTATTGCAGACTCGTGGTCCATACTGACGCGATAATATACACAAGAGCACAAAAAATGATTACACTTTGTCATCACAACAACCATGGGCGCAATTTGGTGGGGGACACGGGGCATGTGTACCCCCTACTTTTTCAGACGGGGGGATATAATATGCCATTTCCCCCACTTTTTTCTCTTTAAGTTTTGTATTTGGAGAGGTTTCAAAAAATAAAAGACAAAAGGCAGCACTATTGTGGGACTTAGTTTTTGGATGGGCAGTTTTGCAAAGGACTGTCTTCAACCATTAGTGAAAAGGATTTCAATCAAAACGTTGGAGAAGTAGCCTACAGTATTTACCTAGCTGTATATTGACCTATAGCTCAAAACGTAGGGACTTGACTCAGAAATAAACATAAAATACACATTTATCCTCACTTCTTGTAATGTCGCGACAGTGGTGACCAACAAATCCAAAAGATATTTTTTCCGTGACTCTTACACCTTGTGCTGAATGCACTGGTTCGTAAGTCATCTGATTTACTTGAGTTTAACCAAACCCACAATGCAGCAATGTTTTTATCCAAGTGCGAAACATTTCCTTTACAGGTGCATCGCAACTAGATTTGTTGGACAGTCTTTTCGTGTTAAAGGTGAAATTTGATAGGCTACTTTTTTGCCAATTCATCGTTGTGCATTTTGATTTAATTTCAAATATATTTTCGTGTCGTTATGCAAGTAGAACTCTTAGAATGAAACTTTTGACATGGTGCAGAGTTGTAAGTCAGGTCGGGGTTTTCGGATCGTGCAGGGCTCCGGCTTAACTTTGTCAAAATATTTCGGGCCTGCATACAAAACGTATTGCTAGCATTAAAAGTAATGATTTTTTTCTTTCGTGACGTAGATTTGTTGTGCTCACCTCGGTAACGTCTGTGAGCGAAATGATTGTGATTTTCTTCAGCTAATTCTGTTTGCAAACACAACTGCGTTCTTTTATTCTCTGCTGGGATTAGTCTCACACTCTTTTTGAGAAGGCGACAGCGGTCAGGAAATTAACACGCGATGGCTTTGCCACATAGAGATCAATCACTCACGCGATTCTTGGCTTGTTTTAAGAAGCCCCCAAGCCGACTTTTCATGCCTATGGCGCCATCGTGGATAGTTTCGTGATAGTTTCTTTTTTCTTGAGAAACATTATATTCTGCAGTATTATCGTTGACTAACATGCTACGTTTGTGCCAGATTATGCTAATGTTTTGGTCAAGGTGGTTGTTATTTTGGGTGTGACAAACCGTGTACCTGCAGCTATACCCGAACACAACGTTTTTTGTCACTACGCAGTTGCGCATATCTTGACTCCCTCGGCAGATTTGGCTTTCGGGCTTCAAAAATAAATGTCGGGCTCGAGCCGGGTTCGGGCTTGTGATTTCGGGCTCCGGCCGGGTCAGGCTTCAAAATGAGGCCCTTTTACAACTCTGTGTAGGTATGTATGCAGGGGCCAACAAGGGGAGATTGAAAGGATACATCCTCCACCCACCAACAGTAAATATAGATTGAAATCATTTTGTGAAGTAGGTTACGCTAATTTTGTCCAAACATTTTTGCTGCTGGTAAGAGGATATCAATGGAGATTTTGGTAGGAGTGGGGCTGCATGCAGGATGCTCAGTAGCATTAAAAATATTTGTACCTTTTTCAAAAAACGGAAATGTGCAAGAAAAATATTTATCGTCTTTCTAACGTTGAGCGACTTGAACAAGACATCAAATCGCGCTGTAACCCACACTTCTCATAAAATGCATGAAAGTTGAAGTGTTCTACTATAAGAGTGATATGCACGTACGACCAATGCGATTCAGCATTTTGTGCAGTCCAACTGACAGCTCTGATAAAACCCAATTGATGTATTCTACTATATTGCTGTGCTTGTTTGTATCCAAATACGATATTAAAGGAAGCAGGCTGAACTACAGCTCCATGTCCAGCAACAAATTTAAGCATATTAAGATGTAAATCATCTGCAAGGACAAAGCAATGCGTGCTTGGTCTTGCTGTCAAAACACCTCTAGAAATAAGATTGGGAATCTGCATATAAAAAAAATCACTTCTGCATCGACCTGATGACTATATTGGTTTCACACCAAGCTGTCCCCCCACATTTTACAACAAAATTACGCCCATGACCACAACTGCATTGTCATTCACAAGAGCACAAAAAATGGTTGGTCATACAGTACCGCAATACAGAATTGGTGTTCGCACATGACCAACATTGAGAGGAGCAAAACACTTTAACAGCATTTCTTACTTTTTGTATGCTTGGTTGCGTACATTACGCGTTCACTTTTTTACTACAGAGAAGCAATAGTGATGAGACGCGAAAACCGAAACAATCACCAGCAACTACTGCATGTGGTCTCCATCATACAGGAACGTTGAATTGAGGAAAACTTAAGACTTGTAAAAAGCATCAGACATTTGAAGCGAACGAATAAAAAAGTTGGATAAAGATGCGCATCGTATAGAAAATCGATACAACCTCTTTCTCAGCAGGGCATCAAAGGTCCTTACACAATGGCTAACCTGGTGTGGGCGAACACTTACATTTCTGGGTATATAATGCATAATTTGGTAGGCATTGTTATACGCAGCAAGCAACGTAAGCGGTGCATACTGGTCTTTGTGTATTTGCTCCATAATTGACAAGCATATATTGGCATGCAATAGGCACGAAGGGTACAGCGTTCTTTACTGCAGGAGAGCACTGATCTAAAGTGCCCCTGAGTTTGTTTGCTGATGAGCCTTGCTCGGGTATAGGCTACACCTTTCCTTTCTAGGATATAGCCTATTCATCTTTGTGGTTTAGACTGTGCATCATGAAGCTGGTTAGATCTTTGTTTTTCCCAAAGCTGCACACGACTCTAGCAGAAAAGTTGTAGAATTACATATTCTCTCTAATCATAGGCCAGTAGCTGCCACCAATACTATAAAACGATATTAAATCGGGACATATATTGCATGACCAAACATGAGTAAAAATTTAAATGGAGAAAAGTCACGCAGCAAGTGGAAAATTGTTCGACAACATGAAAAAAAAGGCGTAGGTTTCAAATTGCATTGAAAGCTTGTCGCAATGCAAAGGGAAAGTACAAAATAGATGCACTTGCAAGTGCACCGCTGAACCACTCTCGCAAAACATAGGAATAAGTAGAGGTGGTCAACGACGGATTTAAGGGGCGCGGGACCATAGGCCATCTTAGTTTTGGGGCCCACGCATTTTTTCCCTTTGTTGGAACACTGTCCTAAAAGCGTGAAAGTATGCCCCACATGTCTCGCATCCAGGGGTAGACATTAGGGGAGGAGGTCCCCTCGCACCTTTATTTTTCAGAGATGACATGGGACCCCCTTTAAGATTTTGCACTTAGTTTTTGCATTGTTTTGTTAAAAAGCTTATGAACCACATTAAATAAGCTCTGAAGCAAGTCGTATGTTTTTCAAAGTAAGGCAAAGTTATGTACAAATGTGCCAAAGGGGTCCCTCAACTACTTTTAAGTGAAGAAGAACAACTTAAAATCTAAAGACTTCAAAGAATGTACAAAGTGAAATGAACTTTCACGCAGAACCATATTCCCAGAAAAATTGAAAAATTTAACTTGCTTTCAGCGAAAAATGTTTCTGTATGGTATGTGCAAAATATAAGAACCCCTTCTTTGATGTAACGTGAACAAATATAGCGGCCAGGGCCCCTTTTTAAGACCAAATATGTATTTAAAAAAGCCAACGTTTTGGGCCCCTTTTTGAGAGTTTTCCTCGGGCGTCTAAATTGTAATAGCCAGCTTTGCTAGTGTCTCCTCAAAAATTAATTCTTCGGGTGCTAAATTTGTATCGGCAATTGCGTTAAATGTTCAAGAGAAATTAGTCTTTTTTGCATTCTTCACAGGAACAAATGGCAATGGGAATTAAAAGCTCTTTCCAGTAGTTCGATAGCTCTCTTCGTTGAATTTCGGTAATTTCTAGCGTTATTTGTAGTTTGTTTTTTTCGGATATTTACATTTTCATGCAGGACCGTGTGCCACCCTCGAAAACTAACACGTTATAACACTTCACCCCTTCAAAAAGGAAGTGGCTTATATTTTCTCTTGTGTTTACTCTGACTGAGTCGTTGCTTCCCGGTATTTGACGTTTCACAAAAACAAAAAACAGCCAGCATACACAGAAGAATACATGCTATTTTATTTTCCATTTATCAAATAAAGACCGAGAAATGCGATTGATAAGCGAACAGACGCTGCAGAAAACGGTGAGGCCCGGACGTTAACTCAAAAAACTAATAATTTTAACGAAATCCTGCCACACGATTCGAGAAAAACTATTTTCATCCCCAGCAACATAGAATGAAGCGCGAAATTTTGATCGCCAGTTTTGCGGATTTATGCACAAAACGAGGCATTCAGTAACGTCAAAAATCATATAGAAGTCTAGGACATACTTCAAACATTGAACAGAATCTTTGCGGCAGATGTCGCATCGACGTTCAGCAAAGGACGAAATTTTTAAATTAAGATCTAATTTTAATTTGCAGATCCTTCTAATCACTAGCGGAAAACAAAATTCAAAGTTCAGGACAGGTTTGGGTGCTTCTTGGTGTGCTTGTGCACTTTCAAGTCTTGACATTTTTTATGTTCAATCAATCTGTCGTCAAGGTTTAGATTGAGACTAACCAATATGAGTTTCTCCGAACGGGCATGTCAGTTCGCATAATATCCTGAGGGATTTCAAAAATGTTGAGGTGTCCTGAGAAGAAAGTCATCTTTAAGTTTACATGTACACACCTCAGGACAACATCATCGAGTTGTGAATGACAACGAATGATTCCCAATTTACTCCTTAAAGTAATGCGGATGTTAATCCCAGAAAAACAAGTTGAAAATACGCAACTTTTCGTGGTTATATGATCGGATCTTGTGGATGAATTTATTCCATATGTCTGCCTTGGATGGACGCATACAAAAAAATTTGACAACTTAGGCATTAAGGAAGCGCAAAGGAAAGCCATTCTTCAGCATCATATTATGCATCGTTTGGAAATCGTCATGCATACATTGGTAAGAGCTTGCTACAGAATTATCTCAATACTTATTTGCACCAGTTACTGTAGAAGAGTAAGGTAAAACTTTTAACAGAAGTTTCATCCCAAACAAACGTCCATAGCAGATGTTTGCTTAAAACAAACTTTGGAAAACTTAAGGTCTTTATCGGCGTACGTTCCTGCCTGCGCTGTTTTAATTCTTTGCAAATGGTTTCAGTGTACGTTATAAAAAAAGCATCTTCCTGATAAACACACACAATTTTTTGTTTTTGAACTTTTTGGTTTAAAGTTGAAAAGTACGCAAACTATACACCATTTTCTCAGGGTGAAGTATGTAAACTATAAAGTTGATTTTATTAACTTACTTATTATTCAAAAGAAAAAACGATGCAATGATCAAAACCCGAAGCATGGCCTAAAATTATTACCGCATAATCAATGCAGCGTAACAAAAATGTTATCACTTATGAGAACCACTTGCACCAACCAGTTTGAAGAAAAGGCTAGTTCCAGTAATCTGGGAAGAAACGCAACTTTTATGTAATTTCCATCACTAAAATTCAAAGGGTCATGTTTCTACACGCACACACTCCAACTGCTATTGAATGTTTGAAGTTGCTGAATTCCACAGTATCAGTTGGCCTACACCCACATTAACCCGTAGTTTGTTCATGTCTTCCCGAATGAAGCATCTTCACCCATAAACGGAACGTCAGTTTGGTCATCATACACGAGAAGGCAAATTGCTTTACATCCAGTTCAGATGAGTTACGTTTTTGAAGGAACTGTAGACAAATTCTATACGTTTTCATTGATTCAATCAATTTCATTCTATAACACGCAGTTGCAAAAGATTTCTTTTAGTTCACCCAAAACATAAAAACATGCTACTTTTCAAACCAACTTTTATCACGTCAGCAGTCATACAAACGTTCCCTTTACTGAAGTATGCAATCTTTTCTCAACAGTTCTTCAAAAATGGAAATACAAAGTTTCATAACTTGGATAATTTTCTTCCACTCGAGCGTTTTTAGTAAAAACTTTAAATTTCCGTATTTTGTGCACACTTATGCAATCCTTAGGCAACTAACGAAATTTCGTTGCTGTTGTAAAAAAGCTACCACCTCCCAGAGCAGTACTGCATCGCATAAAAGTGGTGGATGTTATGGTCGAAAACAACTTTTTTGTTTCATTGTTCATGACTCACAAGCGATATGCAGAGTGCCGGTGTTTAAACAGCATTTTAAAACACATTCTCAAAACTCCTTTGTTAAAAATGAACAACTGGGCTTGAGTTTTATTTTGAATGATTAATTTTTTCTAACCATAAATTGAAAGGTTTGCAATTGAATCTGCATCATCTTCATTGACCCAACTATATCTATAGGAACTACATATGCACCCCAGAAAAGCAAGATGACTTATAAGCATGAATCCAACATAAATTCGAAAGAAAATGATATCAACAGCTCTTGCAACGCTCTTCCATTCTTCCTGTTCCAGACCTTGCCTTTCTTGGGCCTCTTCTTTTTGTCTTTTCAGTGCCTCTCGTCTCCTTCGTCTGCGTGCTTTGTTTTTTCTTTTCTTGGCATCTTCATTCTGTAGAACAGTGTAAGTTTCCTTCAATTACTGTAGTGCATAAGCCCTTGTCCGGCGCGGGGCGGGTTAATACGCGCGTATTGCAGGTACGAGCATTTGCGGGGCGGGCGGGGGAACCCGCAGAGTTGTGCGTGCGGGTGCGGGACGGGCGCGGGTTAAACGTGGTGCGGCGTGGATCGGGCGCGAGATAAGAAATTCTTTGTTCGGACAACTGAATGTTGACCTAGTGCATGTAAAAGCCAAACGAGCATGAAATTTAATGCTAGAGAGAGCAGAGCTTGCAGTAAAGGGTGAAGCAACATTCTGCGGTGGTGGCGAGAACACAGATTGGAGTTTCCAGCTCTCAGTGATCTTGCAAGAAATACGTTCTGCGTGATGGCAACTGGCGCTGCCAGTGAACCAGTGCTTAGTATGGCTCGGCATGTCTTGAGCAGCAGAAGAGCCAACTTCGGTGACGGCAATTGGCGGCAGGCCGAAGCCCGAATTGTGCTTCTTGCCGGGGCGGTTGAAGTGAACGCTCTTCCCCAAGGAGTGCTACACCAATTCACTCAGTGGGTGTTTATCGAACACCCAACCTTCCAATTAAGAGGCGGACACTTTACCACGGAGCTGTTGCCGCCTCAGAAAGTTTCAACCTGCGCAGGACAATAACCCGAGTGCCGGAGTCGCCACCGATGCAGACATTCTACGGACTCACCGACTGCACTGGCAACAGTCCTGAAACTGGTTTTGCGAGTTGGAGGCTTCTAATATCTTGTATCAGTTATAAGCAGGGCTAACATCGATCTAGAACCAAAAATAAGGACAGCTGGGGAAATTTGATTATATTACCTGAAAAGAACACAATTGCTTCTGTTTGCACGACCAACGTCAGATCATATGTTTGCCTATTTATCTTCAGGAACCATTTGCTTTAGCAATGTCTTTTTGTCGACTTCCTTCTTGGAATCGTCACAAAAAATGTTTTTTTCGCTTGCTTATTTCTTGAATCAATTAAATGCTAAAGCTTCGCTACAAAACCAGCTTTCCTAAGAATCCTAACCAGAGCAGACAACTTACAGTGCTAACAATACTTGATAATGCGTTATGTCTCTGTGCTGCAAGATTGTACTACTTTCATGACATCAAAAGACTTTGATCACAAAATGTTTACGATGAGACAGAAATGGTCTGTATGACTATCAGATATTGCTTATTTAAAATTGTTATGCTACAGAAAATAAGAAAAAATAAGGACGCAAGTCACAAATAAGGACATTTTTTAGAAATAAGGACAGTTATATTTTCTACGACGTAGTACTGCAAAATAAGGACAAATCCTAGAAATAAGGACGGTAGGACGGTGTGGTAGCCCTGGTTATAGGTTTTCCATATTGCATTCTTATTTTCCCTACTGGTTTTCGTTTCGAGGCTATTATCAGGGATTAAAGAAATAAACTTGTAGCAAAACCAGACCAATTTTGCACATCCCAGCAGCAAGCCGAGAACTGTGTTAAGCGAAAGCGACTGCGCGGGTGTGATTACCTGATGAATGTTAGACTGGGCAGTTCTCACGCGGCAAAGAAATAACGAGAGTGGTACTATTACGAAAAATTACCAATGCAGATACTATTCGATAATAGAGGCTGGATAATAAAAGTCCGGCACGTAAATCCTGACGTTTATCGAAGCGTAAAGCATTATCTAGTTCAAAGTGTTTTTGATCTCTGTTTCTACTTCGATAGGCTCCAGAAAGAGGCACATTTGTGGCAAGGGGCGCCATTCCACGGGGGGCAACAGACGTTTGGAGGGCATAGCAGAACCGTCGCCAGAAAGTTTTCAATAGGAGTGCTTTACGTTTGTTCAGGGGGGCTTGACATTCTTAAATTTGATAAAAATTCCACCGATTTATAATGCTTCATAATTCACTGTCTATCGAAAGAAATCCTTTCCCAGCAAAGAATAAGACACTAAGATCTTACAGAGTATATATTTCCCCTACGAAATTAGCATCATCAGCTCTGATTTGGGGGTGATTGGAGTTTCATAATTAAATTTGAGAGGGCTTGGAGCTTTGTTTGGGGGGGCTAAGCCCCCAAAGTCTCCCCCCCCCGTGGTGACGGGACTGTGTAAATGTGTGATGCTCCTCGCAAGTCTCAATTTTTTCTTTATGTGTTTCTGTAGTACAATCGGTCGAATGCAATAGTTGCTGGTGTGTTGTTTCAGTTTTTGTTCCTCTTCAGCATTGCCTGCACGTACCAGTTAACAATTACCCTGGCTGTGTTATGACATACCATTTTTATATACTTGAGTTCTTTGAGTAACCCATGAGTCTGAGTTAAACACGCAAATTTGAAAAACAGAGTTTTAGACCTGCGTGCAACATTTGAATACGGCGAAAATGCAACCATTCTGGTGGATATGAGAGTAAATACAAATAAACCAAAACCTTACTTTGTGCATGTACTCCTTTAAGTCACCTAAGACGCTCAACATTCGGTGTTTGAGCATGTTAGGGCGTTCTGCGTGAGTTCTCGCCCCGATTTTTTTTGCTGCTGCGAAGTCAGATACTGATTTCCCAGGAATCAAAGCTGATCGTCTTCCTTGAATAGTTGGTAGTAATACGTCTCCAACGTTTTCGTTGTCTAGGTCACTCGCACTAAAAGAAATAAAAATGGAATTGGTAACATTGCCGATTGTTTGAGCAAAAGTCAACGCTTAAAACGGCCATTTCAACATGCTCTTCGGGAGATAATCTACGATACGATTTCTTGCACTTATAGCTACGTTTACATGCAGCCCTAGGGTACAAATCTTCTTGAAAATTTTTGTTTGATGCCTAATGACGAAAACACTTTCAACAAAGAATCTAGGGAGTTCGAATCCATTGTTTTCACCATCAAATTTCATTTAACTTTTCACGCTTTTGCATGTTTTGAACGTTTTTACATTATGTGAAAAGGATAAATGGAATAGATTTCGATTTTTTTACCCTTTTAACCGATGGCGGATCCAGGAATTTGGGGGCCCGAGGCAAAGATTTTGAGGAGGGTCTTCCAACAGAAGTGGGCACTCAGGCTACGTGAAAAATGAAAAAATCACAGCAAATATGAAACTTAAGCAAATCCCATGACACGTATTTTGCGTATCCCACTATATGAAAATATTCGCATATATTGTACTAATAATCTAAATAACAATTCCATGCCAAAAATGCTTTCAACACTCGGCAATCTGCTGGCTAACACAACCGTGCCTCTCCTCTGTCAAGTTTGAAAATGTTTTTTGAACCACGAACTACTGTATTTGCGACCACCATAAATTACAGTAAACAGTCCAGAGACTCAACAGGTTAATCTACGTAGTTGGCATGAGGAAAGGTCTACCGCAACACTACACAGCCAGACTTTATTTGAAGTATGTGGATCAACGTACTTTGGTGCTTTGTAAATAAAAATAGGTACATAGAACTACACATTTGGTACCGAAAGTATTTGCTATTGCAAATCTATTGTGAAGTTGAATCTTGCAAAATGTAATACATGAATGAAAGTATGTTCAATGTTCAAACCTGTGTGAATTTTAAGCGTTGTTATGAAGCAGAATTGACAAGAAAGGCTACATATAAAGCAAAAAAGCCTAACCGACAAGTTAAGAAAGGGGGTCTCCACGGCAGTTTAGAAAAGGGAGGTCATACTCGTTATTTGCTTCAACCTCAATCCACCACTTCTTGTAAATGCAGCTATATACTGTGCTGCAACGCGCAAAAATTCCACTGCACTCAATCTTATCAACGCTTAACACCGTACTTCCATCTTTTACAGCATTACCTAACTCCTAACAGCACACAGTCAACGCCAAACATCAGGGTTGCGTAGTTGGAGCCGGATTCGGAGTCGTAAGGTGTCGGAGGTTTTTGGGTGGAATTGGAGTCGAATTCCTAACAACACTGGAAGTCGGAGTTGGATTTTTTGTCCGACTCCGACTCCGGATGTCCAATTGGATCATTTTTACGGACATACATTATGTTATCTTCTACAATGATCAGTGATTGGCACGGGTGTTCTGTATCGCTGTTATTTTGCAGAAAGTGTTGTGGGGATGAAACAAGATCATATAAAATACGTAACAATTTTCAATATCTTTCAGCAAAGAGCACAAGTGTGCTTCTAAATATTTGACGTTGTTCATAAGTGGATCACATACAATATCTCTTCTTTCTTTCAGAGATGTATTAGACTAAGTATATACAGCAAATTTCTGCTGCAAAGCCATAAAAAAGGACTAAAAATGTTTGTCATGCTAAAATACTGTGTATTTGCTAGTCAACTTTGTTATTAACCAACCTGGTTGTTCGACGCAATCGTTCACCTTCCAATGCTGCTTTTGCAGCGATATCCGCTAGGTTTAAGGGAGCAGGCTTCTCTGATAAATCTGAGAGTAGACAATTGTCGTGCGATTCCGGTGTTATTGTGGAGATTTTTCCGGTTTTGACGTGGGTGAGTAATTTTTCATCCAGCATTTCACTGCACCTGCTACGGCTGTCGCTGCTGAATTCATCTTCTTCTGAACTCACGTGATCGTTGCTGTCTAAAGCATCATCACCAGCAATGGGTTGCATCCATCTTGCCCTCTCTTCTCCTAGCGACCACCACCGGTCAAGGAACTGAAGAACTTTACGTATGCGCACAGGCACAGCAGATACAGGAATTTTTTTTCTTCTTTCAGCTTTTGCGTCAGTTGCACGGCTATTGCCATCATCCTGTTTTTCCAGGTCTTCCTTGAGACCAATACACTTCCAAGAGCACCTGCAAAAAGTATGTTTTTGAATTCACCCGTTCAGTTCAAATATTGTGGATACTGTTGGCTTCAACGTTAGTCACAGCTTTATCTGCAAGGGTATGGTCGCGTTATCTGCGGAAGATTTTAATTAAATTGCAGGATTGTTTATCTTCACACTTTTTGACAGCAAGACATCGTAGCGAAGAAATGGACGTCAAAACGCATAAGTTGATTCCAGTCGAACAGAGACGTAACTGGAATTTGTGAACTACCGAACAATTTCTTCCCGTTGAGACCCGAGAAGCTACTCAATAAACAGGCCGAGAACCTTTGGACGAACCCAACTGGAGCTCGTTTTGGGAAAACATCAGTACTCAGGTACGAAAACTTCCAGTGGATCTTGACTTTGCATTTGGGAGAATTTGGAAAAGGGTCACCAAATATTACATTTTACCATTTAAAAACAGGCACGATAGTCATTTTGGGAAAAAATCCTTGTTTTTTCCACTGGAACAGCTACTTTTTTAGAAAATCGCCATTTCCCTTGCCGTCTTCCGTGAATACAGTAGGTTTGCTTAATCAAATATGTTCCACATGCGATTCAAATCTACATTAATGCAATTTTTGGGAAGACTGGATAATCAAACTTTAGGAGTCAAATACATTTAAGTTGCAATGTATACGTCTTTTTTTGATGGGGCATTCGCAGGTTCTGTGCACGTGATGGCACTATATATACGTCAGCCAAACCAATACCACCTTTACTATGCATATCAACAAATTAAAAAGTTTTTGCTTTGAATTCTCAGGTTTTTCTAAAGTTCCGTTGCTCTGACTTTTTGTGTAATAGAATCTAAGCAATGAGCATGCATCTGATCAAAATATCTAACGAGCATGTGCTGCAAAATAAAAATTAACAGGCGCGAGGATCTTGCTGTCCTGGATTTGCTATTTAGCTTAAATAGATTAGGAGAATGAATTCTTTTCATTCAAACTTACGCATGTAAACAGTTTTTACATATTACTCTTGATTCATCATATGAAAAAATATTTTACTGTAGAATCTACGCCAGTGTTTTTAAACCGGGGTTACGCGGATGCTCAGGCTTCCGCGAGTGGCTGCCAGGGGTTCCGCCGAAACAGACCAAAATTGCCTGGAGGAAATTCGCAACCACAGTTGTATGCGGTTGTAGCAACACACCACCAGGGGTGTACTGCTAAACAATAAGGCGTGGGAACGCCGTTCCAGCACCAAATAAAAAGGAAGACTGCACCAAATAGTTCGAATAAAGTGAGCATTCGCCTACAAGAAATTCCACACTGGATTCTTGCTTCGCTGTAGGTTTTTGACCAGCAGTGCGAATCTGCGTGTCGCTAGCACAGCTGTGAGATGCTAACCATGCTTTAATGTAATCTAGTGCAAAAGGTGTGGCAACGCCCACACCAAAAAGAGGTGTAGAGGTGTGGAAACGCCGTTCTCACGCGTTCCCACCCCACTACACCCCTGGCAATACCACTGTTCCACATGTTTATTACAGAAAGTAGGATAAATACTTGAACCATTGCAACATAGGGTTCCATGAGCAACGCAAATATTCGCGAAAGGTTCCGCTGCAGCAAAAAGGTTGAAAAACACGGATCTACTCATGTCTGAATAAGAGTTGAAGTATAAAATCTATTTGAATATGTATTCATTCAAATATTTTTAAATCTGTTTATTCTATGTTATTTTATTTAGAACTTGAAAGTAAAGGAAATTTATTTGAATATAAGCAATCTGTTTGACCAAAAACATTGAATGCCTATTTTGCAGGCGAAAAATATACTCTGGGCATCATCATAGTGACTTATTATTTGCTGACATTTGGCTCTTTTCGATATACACTGAAATCTATGCTTTTTGCAAAACACTGCTTAACTGACCATGTAAACGTAGTAATAGTGTCATGGTCTGGTGTTTTTTGCAAATAATTAGTATGAAAGCCAATATTCTGTAACCGCGTTCTAAAGGATCCATCAAGCAAAAACTAATCTGCCTTGCTATTAGCCCTTTTTCATAATTAATGTTTTAGTTACCTGGCACAGTTTCTTGATTTTCGAGCATGGGGATGTTGTGCTTGCCGGTATGTATCCACTACAACAGGCTTAAAATGAATGTGAAGTATCATTACAGTCATCAAGAGATTGACTCCAAGCAAAATCATGCACATGACAAAATACAATCCAAGGTATGGTCCTCTTGATGCAGGAAACATGTCTCCTACAGCTAACAGAAAAACCTGCAATGGATTAAAAACTTATTACACCTCAGAGAAAGTATATAAGCCTACGCTAAAGACGGGGTCAACAGCAGAAAGCACACAAAATTGCGAATTTTCACCAAGACTATGTAACTACACTGAAAGACAAGCAATAAAACACTTAATGTCAGTAACTATCAACTAGAAACAGTGGACGAGTCACGAAAACAGAATTTATAGTATTTTTGTCTGGCATCTAAATACAGATTTTTGACGGTTACAAACTGTCAACATGATCAGCGCAAAACATGCTTCTTCGCAATTGAAAAACCTTTTCTGAATTAAATAATATTTGAACATTAATCGGTTGGAGTGGAATGCTCTGCCGCATGTTGCAAACCAAAACGTTCAGGAGTGGTTCACTTCAAGTATCGATGTTTTGTTTTCAAACAGAGTAGTTGCATTGCGTTGTCCGGAGTTTCACCTGAATAAACTACATTTGAACCAACGTTCACATCACTGCAATACTTTATCCAATAAAACAAATTAAAAAAGGCTGTTTGTGCTTTTTGGTGGAGTAATTGCAGAATAAAATCGTGGGGTACGCTTCGACTATAAATTGAGCTTTTGATCTCTCTGCGAAACAAAAATTTTACTTCAGTATTGATGAAAAAATCTTTGCGTGTGAGGTAGGTTAGGAGTACTAAAAGATTATTTACCAGTTATTCACCTGGAGTGAAGTTACAGTGTTGAAGGAAATCGATATCACACGAATAAACAAAGCACAGGCGACTTCCCAGACCGATGAATAGCATGCGATTATGATGAAAGCTCTTTCATTTCGTGGGCTAAAATTGTAAACTGGATGTGTCAGTAAGTTAATGATAGGAAAATTAAGCGCATTTCATTCGACACTGGGCACAATTACTTAGGCAGTGTTACAGAAACAATTATCTTCTCACCATAAATGTCAACAGAATAGTGATCTGCAACCCAATCCTCTCTCCAGATTCTGGTGGTAAATAAAAACCCAGCAGAGCGATAGTGGTAAGAATGACACTGGGGAAAACCATGCTCTGCATGTAGAGTGATGAATTTCTTCTAACCGCTATGCTGAAGACCAGCTGTAGGGAAAACAGAAGAAAAATATGTTTTCCATCAGTGATTCCTACACATTTTCGTTTCTTTTTCAATTTTCGTTTGTATGTGAGCGGACACAATTTTCGTATGTATGCGGACATGCCGTAGCAGCCCCACTCCGGCCCCTCCCAAAATACTTGCAGGGGCCCCCCTAATGGCGATTTCTAAAAAAAGATTTCGACGTTATGGCACATCACGAGGCCGAATGGCTTTCACAACAAAATATCCTAATTTTTACTTTTTCTTATTTTACTATTTTTAGTTCCACTTGCAGACACAATTTCGGCAGAACCGTCGCCAGAAAGTCTTTAAGTGGGGCTAGACATTCTGAAAATTTATATGTAATTCACAAGACAGCATTCACAAATTGTGCGAATTAATTAAAAATTATCAAATATTTTCCCGCAAATACCAAAATAGTAGTTTGCAACTAAAAATAATTGAACGAGCTTAACAAAACGAATTAGGTCTTAATCATTGTCATTTAATTAACGACGATTATTTAGAGATGTTGTAAGGAAAATGTTTTTAAAAAATTTGCAGGAAGTCAGAATCAAGCCTATCATTCAGTTTTGCAAACACTGTTACCGAAGGAACAAACTTGAGGCCGGTGAAAGCAGTGCGCTGCGATGAACGATTTCTTTCATTAACGCTAAATCGTAAACTTTACCATGAGCAGTGAATTTTGCTTAAAAAGCATGCGCATCGTGCTTTGAACTGGCCGCAATACTCATGCAGAAACCTTTCTGATGTCGAGACCAGGGGCGTAACGAGGTTAGATGGCGCCCGGGGCAAAAAGCAAGTTTGGCGCACCCCATGTTCGAACTTGAGGTTTTTCGGAAGCAAATGTATTGTATTGAAAAAGTACTTGTGACATTGTTAGGACTTTCCAGCGCCCCCCGTAGTGATTCGGCGCCCGGGGAATTGTTCCCCCTTTGCCCCCTCGTTGCGCCCCTGGTCTAGACTTGTTATTCTCCTGGTACATGGCACATGTTTCGATTAATAACATTTTGTATCTCAAATAGGCTATAAAAGTTAACAAACATAGACTAAGGCCTACGTGGACACAACATGGTTAACATCCATAATCCATTAACTGCACTATTCTGTTGGGACAAGTTTAGCAGTGATTGCTAAATAAACAGTTCTAATAACGCTATTAACTCTATCTTGCTGTCTGAACCAGAGTTGTAAACCGGCCTCATTTTGAAGCTCGAACCCAGCACGAGCCCGTCATTTATTTTTGAAGCCCGATTTAGGCGCGAAAGCCAAATTTATCAACATGCGCGACTGCGGGGTATCAAACAACGTAGTTTACAGGTATAGCTGCAGGTGCACGGTTTTATCACACACAAAATAGCAATCACTTTGACCAAAACATGGCTTAATTTTTTTAGCAAGCACTAACTTAGCTTGTTAGTCAAAGATAATACTGCGAAATGTAATGTTTCTCAAGAAAAAAAGGAACTGTCACGAAACTATCCACGATGGCGCTGTAGGCATAAAAGAAACTATCTAGGATAGCGCTATAGGTATGAAAACCCGGTTGATACACCATTGTTTCTTCAAACAAGCTAAGAATCGCGCAAGTGACTGATCTTTTCGAAGCAACGTCATCGCGTGCTAATTTCCTCACCTCTGTCGCCTTCTCAAAAAGATTGTGAGACTAATGCGAGCAGACAACAAAAAATGCAGCTGTGTTTGCAAATATAATTAGCTGAAGAAAAATCACAATCACTTCACTCACTGAAGACACAGCGGTGAGCACAACAAATGTACGTTACGAAAGAAAATAATCGTTACTCTGAATGTTATAAAAATGTTTTGTAAGCAGGTCCGAAACGTTTTGACAAACTTAAAGCCCAAACCCGGCCCGAAACCCAGCCCGACCTGAAAAGCACGGCCCGACGACTTACAACTCTGGTCTGAACAGCAGGCTGCGCAGATGTGTAACTTTGGTCGTAAGCACCAAAGGTATCTTGCGTCTACGCAATACAAAATACGAAAAGACAAACTGGGGATGGGCTAGTCATAATACATTTTTTTCACAACAATCACTGCACAAACTACGTTGATCAAGTGGAAGTCTGACTTCTGGAAATATACAACTAAGCATGTAGGCTAGCTTCACGTTGAACACTCCAAAGCAATGAATGCTGACGCTTTACCTCAAGCCTCAAACACGTTTATTACCTCACAAACGTATCAAAAATGATCAGGCGATGTTATAGTAGGTAACAGCGGCAGGTGCTGCTTTCTCTATAAATTACAGGACAGAACAGAAAACGGATTAATAAAAACTTCACTGATTTTTAGTGCTTCATCTTTCAATTTGGGGAGGTTGAAGCTTTGTTTGGGGAGGCTAAGCCCACAAAAAACGTTGCGACAAGACTGAATTTTGGGCCTCCTGTGACAGCGTACCCCCCAGTTGGGGGGTACGGAAGGCGGCTGATACGGCTCTGGTTACTGGATTATATAGGAATACGTGAGCAACGTTTTCACAATTAGCGTTACTGTTTATTGTAATGCTATTTCCATGTTCCGAAATTCTTAAAGAAAATTGGAGATGCAGGTATTCTTACCGAAACCGTCGTACCCTTGATCACGTTTTGTAAAAAGCGCTAATCTCGTATTGTTAGTGATTTGTAGTTGGTCAAGCAAACTTAACAAATGTGCAAGTTTTTCTTTTTTCGTATGTTTTGTTTAAGACACAACGTTGCGTTTTTCATCCAAATTTAAAATGCTACTCGCTCTGACACCATGTTTTCTGACGTTTTTGTCATTGTATCATTTCCCTGAAACCATTGCAGCTTTTCAGGTTCAAATAGACCTCAGATAGCCTTCACTGTATTTCGTGAATTGATACATCCGTGCTGAAACGCAGTTGAATCTCAAATCGTACATTTAAATGTATAATTTATGACTCGATGCTTCCAAAATTAGATGATAAGCTCAAGTTCAGGTTTGTAAAGTTTTTCGAAATCCAGTTGAAACATTGCTTTAAGATGAAATTGAAAGCGCGTTGAATGTAGCCTAAAAAGAGTAGAATATACTGATCAGATCAGAAGTAAAAATTCTTGCATATTTGATTGTTTAACCTAGGGTTTCTCAACTGGGGCCCTCGGCCCGCCTTGGGGGTTGCCGTGATATTGCAAAATCCTATTGATGAGCAGGGGCCCACAAGTATGCTTGCTTGCTATTTCACTCTATTTTTGTGAAAACGGAAAGTTCCACCAATAATGCTGGATATTTCACTCTTTGTAATATTATTTACTTTTAGAGTTTCCTCTTCATCAACTTATTTTGATTTCACTGACTTGCATAAGCTCGCGGCTAATTTTTACACATTGTTGAAAAAACTCAGTCATGAATGAAACTCATTTCGACTGTAATTTGATTAACTTTCAGTCACGTTTCAATCAGTAAATAGTACTATAGTTTTCATAGAGCTGTTTTTACCTCCGCAAACATGCTATCCGTCAAGGGACAACCGTCGAAGAGAAAATCATTAGAAAGAGTTGTTGTAGCGGAAGATACCGCAAATTTTCTATCACCGGAGAACGAATTCTTCTGATACGTCTGCGTCGTCGAACTGAGACAAACAACATGTTTACAATCGCTTGTTTCTACAAGCCTTGGATTAACAAAGAACTTGTAAAAGAGTGCAAGTTCGCTTGTCACAATGGTAATTTTGTCAATCGTTTAAGAAAGACAAAAATATAGGCTACATCAGTGAGGGGTGTATTTTCCCTAGTATATTATACTTTTGTGCCTAATCGAATCAAAATCGATGGTATGATGACTTTCGTGGATAAAGATACAATATCGATATGTAAATGACTGATACCTTCAATAATAACAAGCTAGGAAAAAGTTTGTTTGGTTTAACAAAAGATGGATCTTCGAATCAAGTTTTCCGAATCGGATAAACGTTTAAGCCAGTGGTTCTCAAAGTGGTCGATATCGACCCCCAGGGGTCAATTGGACCATCCAAGGGGTCGATAAATAGTCACGGGGTCGAATGGGGGTCACTGAATGGCCAGGGGTCAATGAATAATTGCTGGGGTCTACTGGAGCAATGAAGCCTTCAAATCATAAATTATTGTTAATCGGGCAAGGAATGCAAACGGCGTTTTTCAACAAATCAAACAAAAATAAGAGGGCTGATCAAATCTCAGCTACAGTAGTTTAAAAGTACATTCGATTCTAATAGTTTTTTATTAAATCATCCATTGTGATGACATTACGAAAACTGTTCTGTTTGCTACGTCACAAACAATATTGTGGTGCATGTGTCGCAGTTCGGCAGTTGTTAGACCAAGGTTGCCAATTTGGCTTTTTTGAGCCAGATTTTGAAATTCTGGCTTTTTTTGAAGGCCTTTGGCTTTTTTTGGAAATCAAAAACAGCCAGACAAAATCTATCTTTTTTTCAGTCGGAGAGGCTTGGCTCTGGAAAAACATTGTCAGAGCTGCGTATTCATTACAAATCTCTTCTGAAAAGAGTCTATAACCATGCAGAGTGCGCAGAACATTGAAAAAATTTACTTTTGCCCTAAAAATGATCAGTGTTATTGATAAGAAACAAATGTACGACAGTGTAATTATGGGGGGAAAAATGCTTCCAAGGAGTGGAATTGTATTATATCAATGTTTCTGACGAGTTTAAATGTCTATTTTATGTTTGGTAATGCATGTATTATGTGTATATGCCGTAAAACTGCTATCTGGCTTTTTTGGGGACACGGTCTGTTTTTTTTGGTGAAAACAGGTTGGAAACCTTGTGTTAGACTGGTAGTACAGCAGTAGGCTACGCAGTAGGACGGAGCAGGGTTGCCAGATTGGCCATTTTTAAAGTGCGTTGGCCACGAAAAAACGCATTTGGCCATTTTGTAAAATCTGGCCCTTTTTCGTATTGTCACTGTAAAATGAAATTTTGATTAAATATTTTGCCTTTTTGTATTTTGTGGACAGACTTCATGTCACTGTTACAGTAACACCGTGGTACTTCAACCTTGTATTGCTTTCAAGTATGAAGTAATGATTTATACCTTGCAGACAGTAGATTTTATGCAGGTGTTTCAGTCAGTGATAATCTTTTGGTCACCATTGGCAGCTGCTGCACTCGTACTGTATCTGAAGACTGTTGCACTCAGTTGTGTGACTGATATAATCAGGGGTTTAGTGCTAAAAAGAGGTGAGGAACGCCGTTGCCACGCGTTCCCACCCCACCACACCCCTGACTTGGGTTAAAGCCGAACTCTAACACCAAATATTGCTCAGATGCCCTCACACGTAAAAATCTCCTTTACAGTACTTCTCGTAATCAGCTACACGTAGAAATTGTAATGAACAATGTAAATCTTCAAGCAACGTTACTGTAGTGCAAAAAGGTTTTGGAGTGCTTTCCTACGCGTACCCACCCCACTACATCCTTGGATGTAATAGAAGTATTTTACATTGCTGGTTAGTTTTTACTTTTTAGAAGTTTCTCATCACTTTACAGTAACATTCTGCAGTAGTTCAACCTTGTAATATTTGAAATGTGTAGTAATTATATAGACCTTGCAGTCAGATTTTGTACAAGGGTTTCAGTCGGACCTGTCATATGACTCAGTGTTTGCTCTCCAGTGTTCCTAGCCTTTTGTTCATATATGTGGACTTGATGGTTTTGAGCATGTGACTAAGTGATTATGATCGTCAGCACAATGCAGTTCATGACTTTGTTTTTTGTTCATATATTTGGAGCACAAGGTCAAGAGAATTGTAGCCTTGTCGTTGAATTGAAAAATTAATTTCAACCTCTTTAACCCAGAAATGCATCAGAATTGAAGCATGTGTCCACATTTGGGTTTAATATATGGTTCTAAGTTTTATTACGATAAATACAGACAAGCTGTAACACGCAATTTTAAGTTCATGACTGATGTTGCTGTTTCTTTCGGTCAATCTTGATTGTTTGGCAAAACCAATTTTTTCGGCAAAAAATATACTGCCTTCCAAACAATTTGAGACCTTATGTATATAATTTACCATCGTAAAAACATTTTGTAATTTTGGTCATAATGCGTTCATAAAACAACCATATTAGCCATTTTATCATCAGGATTTTGGCCATAAGCTACGGGAAATATCTGGCAACCCTGGGACGAAAAACAATTGTTGTAAACCCGAGTGATAGCCACAGTAAATACTTTTGCAAAGCTAGCGACAGTGAATCAATATGCCTCGTAGGAAAGAGCTCAGTATATGCATTTTCCAACATAGAGTGTTTCTATTCGATTAAATTCCTTCGAATTACATTGTTTTAAAATTCAAGGTTAAGGTTTTGTGTTATAGACGTTTGTAAAACCTTGTACGTTTCGTAAGTGCAACATTTTAGACTCTAATTGGGGGTCAACGTGCAGAAAAGTTTGAGAAACCACTGGTTTAAAGCTCTCATCCATTTAATTGCAACTCTCTTCCTCTGGGAACGGTCGAGGGGAAGCGCTGCTTTAGGAAGACTTCTAACGCCTCACGGTTTCCAGAAACCGATGATAGTTATGCTGGCTCCACAGTCACATCAAGACAGGACCAAGCAAGGTCAGAGATGCAATCACGCCACCTGGTCCTCGTTCTGCCTCTGGACCGCTTTCCCGTGGGAGTAGCCCTCCGGACCGCTTTCCCGTGGGAGTAGCCAGTCTAGTCACATGACTGAACCAACGTAGCTGGAATCTCTCTATTCGGAGAAGCGGTTCTACATTCAGGGTTCTACAAGTTTCGAAATGTCACGCCGCAAACTCTTCGCAAAAATCCCATCTGTGTCGCATGAACTTGAGATAGCACTCTTTCAGTCATTACCCAAGATACATGACCATACATAGGTGGGGATCGGAACAAAGACCGATTTAAAAGCTGACAATTTTGCGGTGTTTGAAAACTGTTTTGTGATCACAAAGCAATGAAACGAATGCAGAACTGCGTTTGCTTTGCTAATCCGTGTATGGTCTGCGTTCGAGTAAAAGTGAGCCAGAGCAGTGAGTCTGATGCGTCAATATAGAGACAGGTTCCTACTCGAACGCAGACCATACCAGACGCATCAGAAATGGACGTGGCGTCACGAAATCAGACGCATGCGCTCAAAAAAACGCGTAGGACTCATGCCGTGTGCATCCAGCTTAAGGAAAGAAGAGCCGCTGCAGTTAGAGTATTCTCTCCTGTATCCCTTCTTGTGTATGGGAATGATCACCCAAGTTAGCTAATCTTTCGTAGTTCTTCCAGAACACCAAGCCACTGGACAGACAACAGTCAGCTAAATAACTCCTCTCTTCAGGGCTTTGAGGAATTCAGGCCGCATTTCATCACAATCTGCAGATTTCAGTGCACTCACAGCTTGGAAACTTTGGCTGCAGTGGTGACATAAGCATACGGCATAGGGATTCAGGGGATGCGATCGCAAACCCAGCGCTGGAAAATTGGCCATTATTCGGGCAAAAATTTTCAACATTTGGGCAATTATACAGCTACATTCACATTTAAGCGACGTAGTGTCTATTTTGCCATTAAAGGCAAAACCTCTGCTGAGATTACTTTGCCATTCTCTTTTGCTTCTGATGGCAAAATAGACACTGTCTAAGGGAACTTGAATCATTTGGTAATTCCAACAAGCTTCATCGAATTTGGGCCAATTAAAAAACTTTCTTCAAGTCTTGGGTAAAATCAGAAACATTTGGGTAAATTACGAGCATTTGGGTATGGTCCAACAGCTTCAATCAAATCTGGGCAAATGAGAAAAGCTTCATTCAAATTTGGGTGAAATGGAAGACAATTACATAAATTGGAAACATTTGGGTGAAGTCCATCAATTTGCAACAGCTTCATTCAACTGTGGGCAACTTCAAACAGTCTTATTCAAAGTTGGGCTATATAGAATAGCTCCACTGAGATTTGAGTACATTTAGAATTGTCTGAGTGAAATATAAGAACTTTGTTCAAATTTGAATGAAATCAGAATCACTTGAGTAAATTTTAATAACTGCAATCAAATTTGAGCAAATTATAACAACTTCATTCAAATTTGGTGAAATTAGAAATATTTCCATAACCTGAAAATTTTGGGTAAATTCAAACAGACTAAATCAACTTTGAGCAAATGCCAACATTTCGATAAATTCCAATATCCCAAATAAAATTTGGGATAATTAAATCAAAACCTCATTTAAATTTGGGTAGAGTTAGATATATTTTAAAATTAGGAACATGTGGTTCCGGCTAACCTTAATTTTTGTAAGCAACAAATGGTTGATGCTGTAAAATGTTTTTGAGTTATAACAACTAAATTAATTAGGCATGTAGGCACCTTGTTTGTTTACAAACAAAATTTTAGTCTTAACATTGAGATTTGCTGTTTATAGCTTATTTGGAAAAAACAAGATCAAATTTGGGCACAAAATTTTTGCATCCCCAAAAAGGTGCACTCCCGTACCCGTACACTTATGAGTGATGATATTTTCCTCCCAAAAATGCACCTCCTGTGCAATGGGGTAACTAGAAGTTTGAGCCAGGGGGGGGCAAACTTTGCTGAAGGGGGCCCATTGGCCACCATTTGGGAATGCAATAATTAGTTCCCAAAAATTCACATAGATTACATATACATGGGCTTTAGTGTTCGCTTGTTCGCGCCTCATATGTGAGTGTAAGTCTTCATGAACACCCGGTTCGTGGCGAATCGCACATTCAACGACATGCTAACCGAGAGGTTGCAACAAAGAGTACTCGAATAACACAAAAATGTTTTTTTATAGCGCAGTACAAAGCAGATGTTACATTATAAACCTAAACAACACAAGCATAGGCGTTCACAGAAATTTTTCCATTGATCGGCAAAGCCGACATCTTGATCGCGTATTTCAGGCTGCTGATGATACAATGCAAATGGGCGTTCACATAACGCTTTACACTTTCTACACCACAAAGAAAATGACGCATGTTTCGGCAGCAGACCCAAAAATGCGCTTCGTTGGCCGCAAGGTTTCTTTTTACATCGAATAAAAGTACGTGACATACTGCAATCAGCAGGCATTGTTTCGCTGCATTACCTGCCACAGCTGTCTTCAACGGTCACATGTGGCTAAACACCTATTACCGCAACTTGAAGTGAACCTTTGTTGCCATGTTACTGTTATGCAATGAAGGCCAATTTCAGAACTGCTCGGACCCAAGTTTCGCAACCTTCTTCTGCAGGCAATGTAGCGGACAGGAGTGAACTGCAAGCTCAAAATTGCATGACACCACAACAGTGAACCCGGCTCTTGCGCAATGTGAGTGTCGTATCGGAAAATAAAACTGTCACTGCAAGAATTAAGTCAATTAAGCTGCTGACTTCAGGTTTTCTAGAAATTTTTCGTTCTTGTCCCAGTTTCCAAATTTCCCATTGTCCCCCCTGCGGACGCCCATGATCACAGCGGAATGCCAAACACTGAAGCAGCGCGCCAGCTATACCTATTTTCACTTATCATCAAATAGTATTCCGGCAGTAGGAAGAAATGAAGACATTTTAGCATCAGGTTCTGAAGTAAATGGCTAAAAATGTAGGATGGGGATGCTCAGTGGCGTACAACAGCATGTAAATTGTTTTGATCAAGGTATCAAATGTTTTGCGAGATATTTTTAGCATGCGGCGGACAACCGTTTGTATTCATTTAATTTAAAGCACTATTTGACGGTTGGCATTAATTACACAAGTCAACTACGTATTTTGCTTGCGCATATCCTCAACATGGCAGGTGTGACGGAGTAATAAAAAAAAAACTTAATGCAAGTAAATACTGACTACTTTTTGAAGATATCAATTGAAACTGTGCAACAGCGTTGAGCATATTAGTCATAAATGTGAAATTTTCAGTTACTGCTACATGTGTTTTTTATTTGAGTTGACCCATAAACTGAACACCTTCGTGGACATTTAATTGTCGAAGCTTAGATGACAAAATTGCTGACCTAGAACATCTGCAGAACGTTTATGGCATTAGATATTTTCTAGGTTCATACATGTGGATTTTAAATTATATCACTTTTGACCAAATATTAAATAAATTTAGAGCAAAGGCAAGAAAACTTTGTCTTTGGAGTTGGATAATTACTAGTAAAGCATTACAGATTTTTTCAGCTAAATTGTTGTTAGTAGGGGTGATGGAAGCAGCAGAAACTCCATCGGCTCTCTGGACTTTGCAGTAGAACTTAGAAATTGCCGTTGTGCTTTCTCTTTATGTTTTTGAGCACCAGATTTCATATTTACTCCTACTTCGTATATTTATGTTGCATATATTCGTATTTCGTTGTCAAAACTGCAATCTGTGCTGAATAATCAACATCACAAAGATCACTAAGTAAAGAGATGGGATACACACCAAAATTTTTTATTGATAACGTTAGTACCAAACTGCCAGGTAGAGCGTTCGCAATACACAGAAAAGAAAATAAAGTTGAGAAAATATAAGGAATCTGGATGTGGGTGTTTATCAGACGACTCCTGACAATAATTTCATATTGCTTAATTAACCAGTGGTTCCAAAACTTTTTCGAGCGTAACTGAAATCTGAGTTTGGTGAACATCTTGCGACCCAAGCCTCAAACAGCGTATGTTAACATGATGTTGCAACCTCTCCGCTTGTGTTGCGTTGAATGTGTGATTCACCACGAACGGGATGTGAGCGAAGAACACACTACATATATGTGGCGCGAACAAGCATTAATAGAGTGATCATGGCATGTGAACTCTAAGTGTTGCTTGCTGTCACAGTGCGAAGCTTTGCGCATACGCCGCTCGGATTTTCCGATCGCAACAATGACAAAAATGTTTTGTATGGAGGATTTTTGGCAGTAGGTTGCTAAGTTCGTTTTCAATGTCAGCATTCTACTCTTTTCTCAAGTGCATACGCTACACTGCAAACAGACACATACAAGTCTGAAAAAATACAACTCAGGTTTAGGTTTTTGATCGCCTCTGCGCGACCTATTTTCTGACCCATTGCGAAATCGCAACCCTTGTTTGCGTCGCGACCCATTCTATGGGGTTAATCGCATACTCACTTCAAGGAGGTGCAAAGTGCGTTGCGCAGACGAAAGCCGTGGTACCCCCTGGGATGGCCAAAAAACGAAGTTATCACCTTCGGCCGAGATGCTAAAGTCAACACCGCTGGTTCAACTTCCAGCGGTGAATTGCAGACAGCTTTGTTAATAGGCCTTGCAAAACAAAAAAGAAAGTTGTAGTGTCACTACACAACTTTCTATTCATTCTAATCTCAAGTAAAAGTACATGACAGTTTTCAGACATGAACTTATACTTATTCACAACTCCATCACACAGTCCAAAACAAGTAAAAGTATAATGGCCGCAAATGACGGCAACGTTCCACACCTACGGGCGATTATTACATCACACACAGTATGCACGTTCAAGATGATGTATTGTACAATGCACGCCGCTGCACTGCAACAACCTCGAATTTACGATTCATGTGATGATTGTTGGTTTGCTAAGCACTGCACTATTTCAGTATTTAAAATGTCAAGACCGACGGATTTCCAAATATTGTAGAAGCGCTTTGATATTCTGCAGTTCATGAAATCTCTAAGGGGGGCCCATTTTTTTAATTTAGCTTGCCAGGGGGGGGCGGCGCACACCCCTTCTCCCCGGTCAGTTACGCCACTACTCCTGTGTGTCCGATGGTGCGATAATGACTGGGTTCAAAAAGTCGTTGAAATACTCCCAAAACTATTAAGGTTATCCTCCTCATTGCTCAGTAAGATACCATTTTGGTCTTTGATGACACCATTTTGGATCTAGAAATATTGTACTTTTTGCCGCGGAGGCGCCAGATGATTGGCCAGAACACTTCGTTGATTTGCCATTAATTGGAATCTGGTTTATGTCCGATATTTTCCTTAGACGGCTGCGGACTTTCTCCCCTCAGCATACCGCGCATGCAGTGAAGATTCGGCCTTCACCTGCAGTGTTGCTCAACCTTTTCGTTGAAGGGAGCTAAATCCAGACCTGCGATTTTGTTAGAGAGCCGCATTAAAAAAACTTTTAACACAAGTCAACTGGCACATTTTGTTTTATTGCAGAACGAAGTCTGTTACACAAAATATATAAATGTTGGAGTTTTTGTCGAAAGACAACTGAGAGCCGCACAAAGGGTACTTGGGGCCCTCATGCGGCTCTCTGGAGAACCATTGATCTAAAGACATGCCTTCTAGGCTACCTTCTTTGTTCGAATAGCATGTTTCGTTTAGGTTCGCATCACTATAACGACCAATCATACCCTTCCATACCTAATGACGTTTCCAATGTGTGCATTGAAGTCTCCCAAAAAAGGATTGTGGATTCCTTAACCTTAACCTTCGCTGAACATCATTGCTTAATTGTACGGTACGAATTCCTGGCACAGTGCACTTGCGTTTGGGTCCTGTACGCTGTATCAAATACAGGGAACGGTCTACCAACTTCAACGTCAGCATGCACACTCTACAGTATTTCCTTGATAGAGAGGTCCATTCATCAACACAACTTGCCAGCTGAGGATTGCAAGTACCCCAGCCTGGGCAAATTTTTGCTGGTTCAACGCCGGAGTAGAAGAATTTTAGCATCGTGTAGCTATACATCGTTGGAGCTGGAGCCACGGCGCTTAGTCCATGAGATGCTAACAACATCCAGGGACTATCGGTTGACTTTATCAACCAGTGGGTGCTCTTTCCATGTATGTGAAGTGATCCTCCAGATTTTAATTACTAGCTTATGGGAAGATCCCGTACGCATGGTTTTCAAACCTCCCACAGTAGAAACACTCTGTGCTGTCCCAATTCGCCTTTCCAGATGCGTAACGTTCGCAACGTGGGTCTCCACTGTCGCGGATTTTTCGAACGAGCCCTCTGCCTAAAGCCCAAGCGTGGTCCATGGTCACGCGTGCAACGACCGATGCGCCATAGTTTTGATTGTTTTTGTGTATTTCATGGTAGAAACTGCCTAAATTATACCGTTGGACAGACTGGTCGCGCTATTTACACAGCAACTATTGCGATATAAGGGGTACCACGTGAGGCGTTGCTGTGGTGGGCGTATTTTTGTAGGAGAGGCCTTGCGTTGAGTCTTCTGTAAGAGCAGTCATGCGGCAATCGCTACACCTGAAAAGGAGAGGCTACGTATTGCGTTTTCAGTTTTCTTAACCGGGATGGAAAAGTTTTTTTCTTTTTTCTACTACAAAACCGTCCTTTATTCTTTGACTACAGCGACATTTAATCTTTAATTCTCGAAAACTAATAAAATGCTAACATGTTATCCGCACTGATCATAAAAATATGGATGGCTTGTATAAAATAACAACTTTGTCAATGCCACGTTTTCACGCAAAATCCTTGCAGAGGTGAAATATGGCAATTAGAATACCAGAACATTGACCAACAGTTAAAAATTAATCATTGAACCATGCAGTGGTTCTACCACCTTGGGCAGCAGTTTCAAAAGCTTTTTCCCGGAGCAGCAGCTTCACAGCCACCTAGCAATAATTTAAACTATTCGGAACGCCAAGTGGGTGTTTACTGTTTACCATAGTAATATTGTATAGACCAGGGATGGGGAACCTGCGGCTCGCGTGAACATTTGATATGGCCCCCATAAATTTTCGTTACCCATGTTAAAGTACAACATCGCGTCAAAACGAATCTCTATGATAAGCAGGTTCTTAGATAGTAAGGCAAGAGAAGTCACTCTTCCTAATGGTTAGATAAAGGTGGAATTTTAGGATAAAATTAATGATTTTGCGGCCCACCAGCGATAATGCACAATTCATGCGGCCCGTGATAGTAAATAGGTTCCCCACCCCTGGTATGGATCATGTGGTTCTGCTGAAAGCAAACACATTTCGATCAGTCCTCATTAAATGCAAATTTCCTTTTATTTAGAGCCGAGTTAGATGGATCCAATTGAAGAAAATGGCCACATACAAGTTTCAATCGAATTAGTTTAGGTTTTCTGCTGTGACTCAATCAACGGAAGCACTTACCTTCCCAAAAATTGTAAACATTGCAAAATATCGACTTGGTATGCCATCTGGATGAAACTATACTGCGTACCCAATGTGAGAGGCCCTTTACCGCCTACGGGTTAAAACTTGTGTCTCTGAAATCCACAGAAAATAATATAGGTTGTTGCACACACGAGTTTCAGATTCGTATATTTCCACTAAGCAGATGGTCAGAAAAAATCTCATACCTAGATTGATTTTGTGAACTGCAGTTCGCTCCACTGTCGTGTTTGCTTTTCAAATCCCTGTATTGGTGAATCTGCCACGAAAAATGAAGGCAATGTTAAACTTCGTGTATCACAGATTCGCCAAGTCAGGCTGCAAAGATAAAAGATTTCACTACATCCATAAAAAAGCATCTTACAGTTATTTTAAATTTGCTTTTACTTTCACATTTTTCTAAAACATTTTGTGAAATTTCTTGACCCCATATGACAGATGATAAGGATACGAAATTAAAAGAACGGTAAGTAAATTAAAATAAGACGGATCAGTCGCATTAAGTCTGACAATTCAAGAACATGTCAACAAAGTTTGATTAATTTCGTGAAACTGTTCAACTATACGATGGCTAAAGTCCTTCACATTTAAATTTTCTGTGTTTCGCTTATAGCGCCTAAATAACACTTTTCAATTAACAGATTTCGTAGCAGTGAGATGAAGCAATCATGCACTTGTCGGATGGTGTAGCAAATGACTCTTGCTGAAAAATACATTTTACAATTAATAATTTGCTAGATGCTTTGCTAACCGTGACAACAATTCGCCAAGCTTGCACAGCCGACCAAAAGGGTGAAGTTGAATTCCTAGATGTTAATCATTGCATAACTACTGACGGTGATTTCGACTTTGTCCCTAAATACTTCGTTAAACCCACAGCAGAAGGGAGGCAAAATCACACCACCCACAGTCAACCTTATTTGGAGAAGCAATAAGATTGAGACGTCTGAACCAAAGGAAAGAAGACTACCTCAGCAGTTTAAACCGACTCAAAGAAAAAGCGATCCGCTCAAGCTTCCCTCTGGACATGACTAATGACATGATAGCAATGGCATCATATTGGGAGGAAAGACTACGGGCCCCAAAAGACGAAAAGAAAGAAGACCCACAAGTTTGGGCTACACCTTTTTCCAACCTGATAACTCTCACAAAGAGAGAGAAAAACTGAAACCCGAAAGCAATGATAACCTACAAAAGATCAAATACAATTGGACAATTACTTACTAACTACAAACACCTTGCTTTAAACAAGACGAGAGAGCATGTCAAAGGGATGTCGGGTCCTTTTGGCCACTGTGCACTTTGTGGTAAGCATGGAAAGCACAACAGATCAATGGTGCCATGTGTTTCACAAATAATGGGCAAAAATAAAACCTTCCCACTTAACCAAAAATTGACATGCGCAAACCATGGTATTTATGTAGCGACTTGTGGTATTTGCCACGAACAATATGTCGGGCAGACCAAGAACAAATTTTCCACGAGATGGTCATCGCACCGAAGTAATTGGAACAGACCCAATCGTGAAATTGATGAAAGTAACAAAGATAAAGTGACCTTGTTGCGGCATTTTTCAGAGTCCCACGGCGACGTGAACAAACCGCCGATGCATGAGGCTTACACCGTTACTTTTGTTGAAGAACCTAATTCCCTTTCGTTAGAAAGGTTTCATTTCTGTGAAAATAAGTGGTATCACAAAATTAACGCACAAATTAATATTCAAAACATGATCCTCCCACGCGTAAGATAATCATTTTGTTTCTCTGCCGCTGAACGCTGATGTACTTCAATTCTGCAGACCGTTTTTGTATTTCATTTTTCGCGGCCAGTGTGCAGGTGTTTTTGTCTGTCAGAGCGTTTCCTTCGTGCCCGCAAAGATTTGGTTGCCACAACGACCAAAATGCACGTTGACTGATTCATGACGCTTGTTGTTTCAAGCCGACTTCGGAAGCCTCGCTCTGCGAAGAGTTACTTTTATCAGAAAGCGACTTTTGCTTTGGTGTTAATCGTTAGCTGGCGTTGAGTTTTAGTAAGTTTTTGTCATTTATGCAGTAAGTTTTGAG
>Ga0210059_1001834_pt1 | contig 32502 bp, 17 predicted proteins | sample Ectturendosymbi2_FD_188042 | JGI IMG/M metagenome (GOLD analysis project Ga0210059, IMG submission 188042) | Ecteinascidia turbinata endosymbiont from Florida, USA - Sample 2 (SPAdes) (version 2) | ecosystem: Host-associated > Tunicates > Ascidians > Unclassified | place: Key West, Florida... | reverse complement strand
TATACATATACACTACATATTTACACTACAATTAAAATCTATCGAATTCATCTTCCTCATCGTCCGATTTAAACAGTTCTAACGTTTCCGCATCTGTAAGTCCCGTCAGCACATCATCGTATGGGTCACATTCTTCTTGGGCGTCAGCAGTATCGTCCTCGGCATCCATATCTTTCCATAACCAGTCGTCCTCCTCTCCGTTCAACGAATTCGAAGAATGGAGGTCGACTTATACGGCGAGTATAGCTTGAAATTCTAGTTTTTAGGCCCAGAAATTTAGGTCGACTTATCTCCGGGATGGACTTATACCCCGGAAAATACGGTAAGTTAAAATCCACTTCTGGAACGCGAACGCATTGAACGCGAACGCATATTTCCAAGTTACTTTAGTTCATTTAAACCAAAATTTAATTCAGTGGCTGACAAGGTACCGCAAAACTGTCAGTTCAGTCACCAGCCACATACTTTGTCCGACATCCATGCCAGTTGCAAGGATAACCTCCAACACTCTGGTAAATATGCTGCACATTGAGACTACGACACTGCTCTCATCGTTACGCATTAGATTACGAAGATGTGCTTCGCAATTTTTTTACTGCTTTCGTTGCACTTCGCTGCACAGAGCATCCTGGTGAAAACTGCCGTACGGCTAGCACCACTAACCAGGCATACAGCGCCGTATGGCGAGACAGTGCGACTGCAAGGGTACACAATCTCTTTGCTTTGCCGGCCGCATTACGTTATTTTTTAAAATTCTGACCGCAAGTGAATGCAAGATCTATTATTTTTTACATTGCTTCTGTTCTGAGCCTAACCTCCTTCCAAACGTCTCTTTGGCCGTCTTTCTACTATATCTTCATACAGTCGACAAAGAGTTTTCATTAATGCACGGCCGCTACAACATTATTTTAAATTAAAAGTTCACCGCCGCACATATCTTTATCGAAGGCCGCATGTTGTGCACTCCTGCTTTAAAGAAATGTCATTGAAGAGTTTGTCAAGTTCTGCACTGTTTTTTACAAACATTTTTTAAACCTTTTTATGAGTGCCGATGGAATATCTATCCTACAAGTTGCGTATATCGCTTCGTGTTTTCTTTCTGAACGTTTGTGTCAGTGGAGATTTTGGCAGAAACGCTATGGCATGATGCGCCGTCGCAAGATTAAGGAAATCTCTTCAATCTGTTACTTGCATTTATGCTAAAAAGATTCAAAACTGGAAAACGAGTCTGAAACTTTTCAACAAAAATATATGCTTGTAGAATGCAGGGTATTTCGCCAGTCGCCCAACCATTCCAGCTTTTTCGGGGAGCGGCCAGTATGGCTGTGATTATTGCAGTCATGTGATTACTGCGGTCACACAGATGCAATGTTTGCGTGATTAGTTGTTTGTCGACAATCAGAACAACTAATAAATTTGTTTGCCACTATCATAGATATTTCTTAAATCAAGTGTTTACAGACAGTATTTTCTTCAGCAACCGCTTGTGCAAGTTTACATTGACAAATTATTTTAGCATGATATTGAAAATGCTGATGTGAACTTGTTTTAAATTCAGCAACAGGTTCAGGCACAGGTGTAGGAGCAGGCAATTTTTGGGGGTCCAAAAGATGTTTTGCCCAAATTTTTCCAAATTTGTCCGAAATTTTTTTGCGACAAACTTTCTCCTTACGAATTTTATATAGCTGTTTTACATTATATTTTCCTCTACCATGCTACCACAGACGTGAAAATAGAAAATTTGGAATTGAACATGTGGTTCTTAATAACCCAACTGAAAAAGTATGCTAGGGCCTAGGCTGTGCAAGAACATTGTCACAATCACAAGCCAGCTGACTCATTTCTCTGAGAATCTGCCTCACAATTCAGAGGTTTGGGGTTCCATTAACATTGCAGCGGTTGCTGTTAGCAAGAAACGTAACACTTAACTGAAAACATTTAGGTAACATGCAACAAACTGAATGGCAAAATTTGTTCATCCAAACACTTTACTTTAAATTAAAAAGTCTTATTTTCTGTGCTTGCCTGGCATGGACTCCACTGATATGAAGTAGGTGCCCTGCAGCATACTCGATTCCGGCGTTATACAATTAATAAAACACGTAAATGAAATGCCTTTTTTGCCCAAACTTTCAAGTTAGTCAGTTACTCATGAATTTTCCCATACTAAAGCACGAAGACACTAGAAACAGTTCGTTGATTTTATATATATATATATTTATTTATTTATTATGTTTTCTTTGACATAGTAAACTTTCATTTATATACACAACAGTAAAGAAATATAAATTACATTAGTATTGTTAAAAAATCGCAAAACTTCTTTGCTCAAATGTTTTGAGATTTCGCCCAAATTTTTGACAAATCAAATTTTTTGGGTGGCTTGCACCCTCTGCATCTCCAGCTCATACACCATCGGGTTCGGGACAAGACGACAAAATTACTTTAAAACCGAGATGACAAAGTTACTTTGAACCAGTCCAGTCCCCAAGGGGTCTTTGGTGGGCTTAGTACCTCCCAAACAAAGCTTCAACCCCCCAAAATTGAAATATGATACACTAGAAACTAGTGGAGTTTTTATTAATTTTTAGAATGTTCAGCCCCAGTGCATGCACAAACGCAAAGCTCCTCCTATTGAAGACTTTCTTGCGACGGTTCTGCTTTGAACCCTCTTGGATGACGCGGATCAGTGAAAAAAAAATCGCTCTGTTTTAGCATAGCTTGTGGTAGGTTTAATAAATGCGCTCTAGCGGCGAATAAAAGGAACATCAGTTTTATTCAAACAGCAAATTTTGAAATGGCGACAGCTTTGCCATCACAATTGAACTTTTTTCGATTGAAAATAAACGCATAAACTGTATCAAGCGAAATAAGCAACAGAGAAAAATAGCCTTGCTACTAACATAAAGGCCTTTGAACATCATTCATAACGTGGTTAAATGATAGGGACCGTTATACACAGTTGTTGGATAGTTACCAACCAAAATGTTGCCTGGCGTTGAAACATCTGCGTTACTGCTGCTAAATGAATTGCTCTGAGAGTGTAATGATCAGTCGCTGTGTTACTTGGAATCAGAGAGCTTGCATTTGTCGAAGTGATTCTGACCATTGCACCAGCAACGTGGAGTCTTGGCGTGGAGTGGGCTAATCCCCCTGGTGCTTAGATCCGCATTTCCTGTTTTCATCGTGCACATTTTTTTAAACATTAAGGCTCATACAAATTTCCATGGCAGAATGTATTCCTGAAAGATACTTGGCAGTGACAACAGATTGAACGCAGATCAAATGTTCTAACGTTCGGTAGTAATTTGTAGTCTGTCTTCGGTTGTATTGTTGGGGTGTGCAACAGTCATCAAAACTGTAATTTTCAACGACATTCTTGATCAGCTGCGTTCTCCTGACTTCTCATCGAACTCTGATACGAGCTTTTCACACGTTCTGATGCAACCAGAGCGGCGATTGTATTGTACCCGAAAAATTCACACTATTTCAATTTTTTCCTGCCAGCCATTCAAAGATTAAATTTTTATCCTTGGGCCAATCGATGACTTTTCAAATAGTTTGCCCACCAAGATTTTGAGTTTGATTTGTTCTTTAGGATGCAACGTGCTGTGCACAATTCACCAACCCAGTTCAGAAACGTTCGAATTATTTGATCGGCTGCTGCTGCTTGCGTTTGGAAAAGTGGTCTACCATGGCAACCGAGAAAAAGCGATGGAATTTTATGAAAGGTAAACCGTTGCGGAAAAGACATGCATTCCTAAATAGGATTAAAGTGTTACTCAAACCAATGGTTTGAGGGAAAATTCCTTTAAAAACCATAACGTTTCATGTTGCTTTTCACGATTTTTTTACGGTTTCATTTCCCAAATAGGTCAGGCTCTGGAGGCATGCTCTACATGGATTTTAATATTATTGGGTTTGATTAAAACTAGCCATCACGTCTCTGATAAAACGACGGTAAATATAATACTGTATACCACAGACGTCGGAAGGATTTTTTCCAGGGGGGGCACTTGGGGATTTTTCCAAATTTTTTCTAGGGGGGGACCAAAGTGGTCAAATTTGTTTTTTCCCACTAGAAACTAAGAAAACAACCTTTTTTACTGCAATTTTCAAAATTCAGGGGCCCCTTGCCCCCCCTTCCGACGCCCATGCTGTTTAGCTTAAGCTTTTCTTTGGTTTATTTCTATTGCTTATTGCAGTGCTGGGTATCCATGTCCTGTTAACTACAATCCTGCCGACCATTACATTCAACAACTGTCTATAGTCGCTAAAAAAGATGCAGAAGAGTCCAGGTATGTGCCAATATTACGGACAAAATGAATATCACAGTCAATTTTTCCACTTGTCATGTCTGTGCTGATTTCAAACGTTAGTCATTACTATGCCGAATATAAATTCAAGAGTATTACGATTTGGTTAAACCAATGGTTCTCAAACTTTTCTGCACGTTGATCCCCAATTAAAATATACAATTCTCTGTAGACCCCGCGGCCTAGTCCTACAGTTACTACTACAAGGAAAATATGTGTCAAATTGTTCTCCGTCCTACTGCGTAGCCTACTGCTGTAGTCTGTACGTAGTATGTACTACCAGTCTAACAACTACCGAACTGCGACGCATGCACTACAATATTGTTTGTGACGTAACAAACAGAACAGTTTTCAGAATGTCATCGAAACGGATGATTTAATAAAAGACTATTCGAATCGAATGTACAGTACTTTTAAACTACCGTAGCTGAGATTTAATCAGCCCTCTTAATTTTGTTTGGTTTGTTGAAAAACCCCGTTTGCATTACTTGCCCGATTGACAATAATTTTGAATTGGAAGCTTCATTGCTCTAGGAGACCCCAGCAGTTAACCATTGACCCCCTGGCCATTCAGTGACCCCATTCGACCCTGTGACCATTTATTGACCCCTTGGATAGTCCAATTAACCCCTGGGGGTCGATATCGACCGCTTTGAGAACCACTGGGTTAAACCCTCTAAATCCCGCTCGGGCCATTTTGGACCCGAGTTTGCAACTCCCAAAATGATGGCCAAACTTCTGGAAATTAATTAAGGAAATCCCCGAAAATTACTCAGCAAATTCCTGAAATATTTGGTATCTTTTGGAATAACATTGGAATCAGTAACGCTAGAAGTCAATCAAGGGTTCTAAAGACTCGTATTATAGCCTAGAGTCCAATAAAACTTTGAGCCACAAAATCGGCTTGCTTGGTCGGCTCCCAGGGCATGATGACGTCATCAGAATGTAAACCGGATATGCATAAACATACTCCAATCATGGAGTAAACATAAAAAAACAACGCGACATCCAAACCTGAAACAAGTTTTTTATTGCAAACTACAAGACTTTCCCTATATTTAGAGGGTTTGAACAACTCTCTAGCTTAATCTGCTGGCGTGTTATGGCTGGCCAAATTTGTCCTGAAAGGGCCAATCATACGTTTTGTGTAACTTTTCATTTTTGTCGAAAATTGGGTTTTTGAGCCATACTTTTGGTTCCAGTTATGCTAGAAAGCCAATCAAGGGCTCTGAACACGCGTATTTTAGCCTAGTTTCCAAACAAATTGAGCCAAAAAGATGGCCCTTTGGGTTGGCGCCCAGGGCCAGGTAAACACGGCCAAAAATGCGAAAAAAACCCAACTTGTAGCGTCACCCACAGAGATCCTCAAATCCAAAACGAAAAAAACAAATATTTAATCTGAACTAGAAGACTTGCCGAATCCGTAGTGGGTTTGAACATCTCTCTAGCTCAATCGGCTGGCGACTTATGAAGTTGCAAACTTGGTCAAGAAGTTGCCAGCACGGGACTTAAGAGGGAAACAGCAGTTCAGAAGCATGGGTAGCAATTTGGTTACATGTGTTGGTTTCAAGGCTACATTATATGGCACTTTGGTTACATAGCAATTCGTCACCTGGAAATTCGGCGAGAGGAAAATAAAGCTTCCAGAAGTGCGTTAGTTTTTGTAATTGAATGTAGGCGATGAGTGAAAGCTTCTGGGTTATTCGTTTTGCTCACTTTGCGTTTGTCGCTAAAATCAAAAGTGGCATTTGAACAGCTTGAATAAAAGAACAAATTGTCTGTCATGCAGTGAGCGGCAGCCCAGCACAAAGAACCTCCGAGAGCAAGACTTGGTTTGAACTTCATCATCGAAACATTGCCAAAAAATAAGAATCGAGACTGAGACCTCAATCTTCGAGACCGACCTGTAAACTGAAGACGTTTTGCTGAGAATGAATACAAACACGTGTTTGTGATGGAAGTGTGGCTAATTTGGTGTTCCACAATCACGTAATTGAAGCAAATCATATGTTCAAAACTGTGCGCAAAACTACCTTCAACTGCTGTCAAAACGGCATTTAGACCATTGATTTTATCAAGGAATTTTGCTTTGTGTAAGGTGAAAACAATCATCGTTTTTTAGACACAGAATCGATACAATTCGAAATCACTACGAACATTCAGAAGATGCACGTGAAGCAGCAAAGTTTATTGATACAATCACTGAAGACAAGCAAATGAAAACAGCTGTAACGGTCAGTAGATTCAGCATGAAATGATAAATACACAATAGACTGTATTACTAGGTCTCCTAATCATTTTTTTGTTTGTTCGTATGGTCGGAAATAAGGCAACACAAAACGTGCATGAAGCATACTTAAGAAATAAGGTGTTTTACTTTTTACCGGCGGTGGACGAAATTTTTTGCCATTGCCTTCTACATTTTTCATACCTTTTTAGGTTCTTTTTCTAGCTGATCTCAACTTTAAAACTACGTTTGTTCCAGATTTTTACCGCCACTGAGCACGTAATGTTTCAAGTTTGAAAAGCATGAAATTATTTCTCTTCGAAAATTTTGTTAAAAATATTTTTTGAACCCCTCATCACTTATTTTAAAACGAAATAAGGAAATGCGTCGGCGACAAAAGAAGTTTGGAATTTTTTGAAGAACCGCGCTCCAGAAAAACAGACATGCCTTAATATTTACCTTCATTTGCCCTTTTTCACATTCAACTTTTTTACAGTTTTTGCATTCTGTTGCTCTGCTTATTTGCATCTCTAGGGTTAAACTGTAGTTGCAAATCCTTTGGTCTTGCAGAGAGAACTTGACGAAATGAAAAAGAAGCCCCGGTACAACGTTGGGTTTTTCCAGCAGTTCTCAGCTTGCTACATCAGAGCACTCAAAGCACTGTATCGAAACCCGATCGCAGCCATGGTGAAAGTCATACAGACTATGGTAAGAAAAGCACAATAACCGACAAAACCCTAAGGTGCTAAAAGGCCTTGACTGAGATTTGGGGACTGTGACAAATTCGTTGTGCACTCAACTTGCAGAATACTGCAGTCCAGTTATTACCAAACTGACCTCCCTGACTTTGTAAGTTTGGGCTGTCGATACGCAATGAGGCAGCCAAGTCTCCTTAATCATGAGGTAACACCACAAGCCTATTTACAAGTCTGAAACCAACACAAAGACTAGCATAGACGCTGAGAAACTACAGCACAACATAACGCGCTTCGCAAAAGTACACATGAAATGCGACGGAAACGTGAAACGGCGCGAACGTTTCGGAAAAACGACGCTTGAGGTGCCACTTTGTATTTCTAAGAGTTGGGTAGGTCATACTTTTTGGTAAACTGATTTATCTCATATCACGGACTTTCTGTTTCGTTAATTGAGAATACGGTCGTTGATCAATAATTTAGTTTATGCAGGGACATTTCCTTAGTATTAACGCCTGCACTCGGAACAAACCATTTGCAGCAAAATTTTTTTCACTGTTATGAGTTTCTGTAATAAAAAAGATAATGTTTTTGATATGCTGCAGTTTTCATTTAATTTCGCAGAACGTGTCAATTTGCAGTTTTTCTGCTTAAATCCTAATCCCGAGCCATTCGCAGCATTCACTAGGCAAGCATGTTTTTTAATGCCAGCGAAAGCTTCCATGTGCTCGAAGAACGTCAATGGTGCAAATGCGTGATATTTGTGCGGTGCAGATCTTGTCTCTTATTTTCGGATTCGTTTTTCAACGATCACCATTTGGAAAGTCGTACGACAACGCTGATGCGATGAGTATCAGAGGAGCTTTATTCCTGGTCATCATTGGCAATTCTGTGGTCTCTGTGAACGGAGTCTTGAATGTAAGTTTAATTTCAGTTCAGTTTTCTGAATGAATTGAGAAACTTTGCGAAGAATATCATTGTTTTCATTGTTTATTATTTTGTTTAGATCAGTAGTTCTCAACCGCGGTTTTAAAAGCCGCATGCGGCTCCCAAGTGTCCTCTGCGCGGCTCTCAGCAGGATTTCAATAATATCATAAAATATGGTTAATTAAAATTGTAAACTTCTAACTTTTAAATTCTGACGTTGAGTTCTGTATCTCGCGAATTTGAGCTCTGCGTCTCTGCGATGATGGCTTTACGGGAGTCATGTCTCGCACAATCATGGTTGTCGTGAAAGCGGATTGGGAGGCTGCTTGTGCATGTTAATTTAACTTTTGTTAAAATTTTTTAATACGGTTCTCTAACAAAATTGTAGGTCTGATTTTGGCTCCCTTCAGCGCATAGGTGTACGTGAGTGCATATTTTTGGCGATGCAAAATATTTTTGCCCATATTTGGTCATTTGGTCTTGTATTTCCCAAGTAACATGTAAACAGCAAATCTTAATATTAAGACTAAAACGTATCATCGTAAACAAATCAAGGTGTCTGCATACCTAATTTCCAATTACCTACGCCCTCAACTAGCAATCAATATTTTACATAGACACATGTGAACAATGGTGATATTTATTGTGTTGACAAATGTTAAGTTAACTGCAATAAAATCGCTCAAAAAATTGCTGTTCATGCCACCACGTGTGGAAGTGTTCAGAAGCTTCATTTTCAAGTGTTTATATACTTTCTAAACTTATTCTTCCAACACGATCATCCTAATAGCTAAGATCTGTTCTTCTCCAGCATAGATGTGTGTAGTTGTGTTAGCCACAATGGCATTAAATCTGGAAAAGGAGTAAAATGTCAGGTTACAATCTAAAGTATTACATGGTCGCAAGTAGGTCAAGTCTCAAGTAAGGAGATGGAAAGGAGGCAATTTAATACATAGCATATAGCTTAGCATTCCTCATTGGGCAAACTTAACAGCAATGTGTTGTACTTAAAATACTACACTTACTTAAAGGTTTACAGCAGGGGTCACCAACGTGGTGTCCGCGGGCGCCAGGTCGCTCGCAAGGACCACGCAGGTCGCCCGCAGACATAGGCGTAGCCAAGAGAGGCCATGCTCGTCAAGTTTTTAGCATTTTTTGTCGTTTTGTGCTTTGAGAGGTGTTGTCCCAAACAAAATAATGCAGTTCGCTGAAAGACAAAACATTTAGTCTCCCAAAAAATTTTGGGTTGGCTATGCTACCGCCCGCGGGCCTGTTCTAAAAATAACATTAGCGTGAACAGTGTCTTAACATTGCGGAATATCTTAATTGTTAATACTAAAATAATTTAAAGATAAATTGAGCAACATTTTCATTTCAGAAGTGTGTATCAAACTAGTAGCTCTTCGCATGAATCCGAACACAAGAAGTAGCTCTCAGCTTGAAAAAGGTTGGTGATCCCTGGTTTACAGCTTCTGAAGTCACATTATGAAAAACAAAAATCCACTCCAATGTAGACAGTTAAAAAAGCACTAAACACAGCATGCTAAGAAAAAATAGCAATATGGGACTGATAGAGGCAAATACTGCAGCCTATATGATCAACTACCAACAAATGTGTACAAATGCACATTTCCAATGACAAATGGCGTATACCATCAATAAGAATATTTTATAAAAATAGCAGTACTTCACTGGTCTGCATTAAAATTAATGAATTATGCAGTGCAATAAATAGTACAGTTGCTACTGTTCACGAAGCTTCACTTCACCGCATTAAATTGCAACATTAAAATTTGGCAGGATGCAACATAGAAAATTCATTACATGAAACCAACTGAAAATATGAAAACCTAAAGAGTAAGAGATCATAGCTACATTCCTACCACAAAACACATTAGCCTGCAGCTGCAGTTACATAGTTAATTCTGTACTCCGCGGTAACAGATTCATACTTGCAAATCTCACAACATCAAGCAATTTTGAAACACGAGAATTTCAGAGTATCATATCACAGCTACACCACGTTACTACCACAAAACATTTTGCAGCTACAGCTACATTTTAGTTGTAGGGCTACACTTTATAGCACCAACAATTTTTGAGGTTCACAAATATTAGGGTTAGATAGAATAGTGGGTTACCACTACATGTTCCTAATTTAAAATGTTTCTAACTCTACCCAAATTTGAATGAAGTTGTTTCAGTTGTCCCAAATTTCATTTGGGCTGTTGTAATTTGCCCAAATATTTATAATATGCGCAAATCTGAATGAAATCCTTCAAATTTGCCTGGATGGTTCCAATTGTACCCAAGTTTGAAGGAAGCTGTTTCAATTACCAAATATGATTGAGGCTGTTGGAATTTTCTCAAATGTTTCTGATTGTATGCAAATTTAAATGAAGCCTTTGTGTATTACCCAAACTGGAATGAAGCTGTTTGAAGTCCACCAAAAGTGAATAAAGCTCTTGAAGTTCACCAAAAAATGAATAAAGCTGTTCGAAGTTACCCAAAATTGAATGAAGATGTTCCACTTGGCCCAAATTTTAATGGAGCTATGGCTATTTGACCAGGGTTGATTTAGTCTGTTGGAATTTAGCCAAAAATTTCCAATTTACGGAAACATTTCTAACTTCACCCAAATTTGAATTGAGTTGTCCCAATTTGCCAAAATTTCACTGAGATTGTCAAAATGTACCGGAATGATTCTAATGTTATCCAAATTTGAATAAAGCTCTTATAGTTAACACAGACATTTCTAAATGTAGCCTACTAAAATTTCAAAGGAGCTATTCCACATAGCCCAGCTTTGAACAAGATGTTTGAAGTTGCTCGCAATTGAATGAAGGTGTTGCAAATTGCCAAAGTTTGATTTGACTGATGGACTTCACGCAAATGTTTTCAATTTATCTGAACGTTTTTTTTTTCACCCAGACTTGAGTGAATCTTTTCTCATTTGCCCAGATTTAATTGAAGCTGCTGGACCATACCCAAATGCTCCTAATTTACTCAAATGTTTCTAATTTTACCCAAAACTTCAATGAATTTTTTTAGTTGGCCTAAATTTGATGAAGGCTGTCAGAATGACCACATGATTCCACTTCATTCAAGGGCAGTATCTATTTTGCCATCAGGTGCAAAAAGAATGGCAAAATAGTCCTAGATTATTTTGCCGTTTTGGCCACTATTTTGCCGTTGATTTGGCCATTATTTTGCCTTAGCTGGGAAAATAGACACTACCTCACTTATATGTGAATGCGCTGCACACTTTGCCCAAATGTTGAAAACTTTTGCCCGAATAATGGCCAATTTTTCAGCATTGGGGATGCGACCGCATCCCCTGCATCCCCATGCCATACACTTATGCTTCAGCGAAACAGTTGAGACCCATTGGTTTAAATCCAACCTCTGTAGTTTTTGTTTCTATCAGCTTCACCGCGTTGGTTGGAAGCACATGATTTGTAAAGGTTGTGTGACCCCGAGTCACACAGTGTCAGCATGAAGTCATGTAGTTATAACGGTTGTAATGGGCGCAATGCAGCACCAGCAGTAGAGTGAACCTGATCGATTAAAACTTATTTAGACAAACAGATGGGGTGGCACATGTGTTCGACACAAAAAAACAAAAGGCATGGCCAAAAAACCCAAATTTTGGCAAAAAGCTGAAAGTTGGATTTTTCCCCAAAATTTTGTTTTTTGGCCATAACGTTTGAACCACAAACGCTAGATGGCCGATGAAAGGCTATCAAGATGCGGATTTTTGCCTATTTTTATTAAAAATAAAGTCAAAAATTAGCTATTGGGGTTGGAGCCCATGGTCCGGTGACCTGGGCCAAAATTCGTGAACTTACCTCTATTATGAAATCACCCACAAAAAAACTAAAATCAAAAAATATCGAATATTTTAAAATCGGAACTACAAAACTTTCCGTATCTTTAAAGGGTTTGAAAAGCTCTCTACCTCTAGCGGCTGGCGAGTTATGGTCACACAAGTGGCTGGCATGATGTAAGGCAAACTCAAATTGCTCCGTGGGCCACATGAGGACTAGTAAGGTAACCCACGGGCGGCATTATGACGCTAATACAACAACGGCGGAACCTAAACTTACCAGAAGCAGCTTTTACACTTGTTTCCTGCGAAAGATATCATGAATTAAAGGCAAATCATTTTTTGCCGTCTCTACGTTCGTATTAATCAATTCTAGCCATCTAAGGAATTTGTTCACTCGCTAGTTGAGCACATTTAAACACCAGTAAATAAACAAAACAGTGTAAATAGTATTTAGTTCATTCATTTTCATGCCCGCTATTCTTCTAGGGAGGGCCGCGCTGGCAACAGCTCCAGGAGGACATAGAATACCTCACGGTCTACAGCAATTTCAGATAGTTCTGCCGGCTCCACACCAAAACGGGCCAAGCTAGGTTGGAGATGTAGTTACTCCACCTGGGACTTGGGCCGCTTTCCCGTGGGTTTAGTTAGCAGGACTTGCCTCGCCAGTCTTTCGTGGGGCATTCTGAACACATGGCCGAACTGTGATCTCTCAATTTGGAGACGTTTTTCGATATTCAGGGCTCTGCGAATTTCACACTGCGCAGTTTGTCGCAAAGTGTCACACCAGCGGTGTAACGCAGGGTGAAAGGGAGCCACAATGCCCAGGGCGCCGAATTACTGGGGACACCGAAAAGTCCTAACAATGTCGCAAGTTTGGTTTTCAATACGGTACATTTTTTCCCAAAAGGCCTTAGGTTCGAACATGGGGGCACCAAACTTGTTTCTTGTTCCGGGCACCATCTCACCTTGGTGCGCCCCTGTGTCGCACCGTGGACTCTTCGCGAAAACTTCCGCTTGTACCTGAAATAATATTCGTTCGGTCATTACCCAAGATTCATGACCATAGGTAAGGATCGGAACAAAGACCAACTTGAAAACTGACAGCTTTGCGGTGTTTGAAAGTTCCCATTTTGTGACTACAGAGCGATAAAGCTCACGCAGAACTGCGTTAGCTTTACCAAACGGTGTATCAATCTCATCGCCCCACCTTCCATCACTCGTAAGTAACACCCCTAGGTACATGAACTTCTCCACCTGATGCAGCGTACTGCCACTCACTTGCAGCATACACTGCCTTGGGTTTGTAGAGAGACATAGTACCTCAGTATTTTTAGTGCTGATTTTCATTCCGGCTCGGCCACACGCAGAAGAAAACCGATCGAGTGCATGCTGAACACTCTGTTGAAAAGATGCTAGATGCTAATAGTGTACCAAATCGTCTGAAAAAAGTAAACGGTTGATTTCCCAAGTATGACACACTCGTCGATTCGGCTGTGACTGTCTATAGCAGTGTTTCTCAACCGGGGATACGCCGGACGCCCCAAGGGGGCGTCAATTTGTTTCTAGGGGGCGCGAGTCAGCTACGCGCCCTACAACCTGAGAAGTTTGATCATTAAATTTACCAATTGATGCATTTGTTTTTACAGCTTATTTAAGTCAGAGGGGCTTGAAACAAAGGATAATTACTTTAGGGAGGCGTGGTAGAAAAAAGGTTAAGAACCACTGCTCTATAGATTATGAAAAAGAGTGGTGGCAGCACACACCATTGTCGGAGCCCAACACCAACTGTGAACGGTAGTGATTTAACTCTCCCGATACGGATACAAACTTCTGAGCAGCAATACAGAGAACTGACGGCCTGTAACGTGCGGCCGTCAACACCGTACTCCCGCAACACACCGCAAAGATTTTCACGAGGAAGCCGGTCTTATGCTTTCTAGAGGTCGACAAAATATGTGTAGACCAGTAGCGGACACAGGCTAATTTGGTGGGGGGTGGGGATGCGATATCGATTTGCAATGAACCCAATGCTTCACAGGACCATATTGCGTAAATCAATCACTTTCGCATACATACATTTACGAGGAAACAAGTCTAAGCTTGATTTAGAAGCTTGAGTGATAAAACTGGTCAAACTTTTACACTGCACCGCTACGGAACCAACAAGCAATGTGGCATATAACAACGATCTTACGTAGTCACTGGCGTCGGCGCAGGTACATCAAGGGCTCGAGATAAACAGTTCATGTGACGACATAATACGTATTCTCATTGTAGGTTACGTTTGTTACATCACAATTACCGGTGGCAGTAGCCAGCATAGTGCAGTTGTGCTGTTTGACTTGTATGTTGCAGCAAGTGAGCGTAGTCATTTGGATGCGGTTTATATCAGTGCTCTTGAAATGGGGAACCTTGCAGTTTTTAATTGTCGTTTGGAATAGTCTGCAACACCCATAGTAATTTGTGTATAACATTTGTTATTGCAGGTGATTTTGATGAAATGATAACAAGAAGCGGGTTGATTCTGTTGATTTTGAAACCGAAATTAAGAGAACGGAAAGAAACAAACAATTCGTAATGCGTGAAAGCACAAAAGTAACGAAAAACCAAAAGCGAGAAAGCACGATCATTCATGGGCGTCCGCAGAAATTTTTCCAGGTGTGCAAGGTCAACATGTTGTTTATCATTTTCAAATTGCTGACGATCAGTGTTCCCTCCAAGATAATTTTACACTGAGCAAATATTTGTTAATGAGCATGATTATTTTAGGTCTGGGTAAGTGGAGTTGTCAATTAACTAAAAACTTTGTGAATTATATGATAAATATAGATGATCTTTAAAGAAAAAAGCATTGCATTGCCATGGTTTTCAACTAAACAAAAATTATTACTCTTCACTCAGCAAGCAAGGCCGCACCCAGCTGATATATTCAACTGAACTAATAACTGAACATGTTTTTGAAAATTTCAGGGGGAATTGCCCGATTGCTCTCCCCCTAATTGCGGGATCAGCTAGCAAGACTTGTCAGCATTACTTAGAAACAAGAGCTGCAAACGTCTGGGATCTCGTCCAAAGCGATCAGTAAAACCTTGCTACACAAACCGAACAATTAAGTAGACCTGTATGCTGAAAGGACTACGGACAAACTTACTAGACTTAAAACACCGCGAAGGTTTTGTAAAATTGACCAGATGAATTATGAAAACTTGCCGCAGCCAATATGGCTTTGTACTCAGTATTCACTCAGATGTCAGAACCAATCCTTAACGATTAAGACGTATTCCCACAAGCTTGCGTAGACGTATTCTAACAAGCCACGTAATTTTGTACTGCATGTAAAGAACCCTGCGTAAGCGTAATTTGACACTTAGGCACATTGGTCACACCCGCACTAATAATGGATTTTTCAAACTTGTGGAAGCATTGCTATAGACTCACTAATGCTTCTTTTCACAAAGTATAAATGTACTTTGCTTACTATTATCAGCGTGTCACTGTCTCGCTGCGCTACCTGCCAAGATGTGTACGTTCAACAGTCTCATGGAACAAAACGCCTGCTACCGCAATATAAAGCGAAATTTTGAAGATTTGTTGCCATGTTATTGTTATGCAATAAAGACCAACAGTAGAACAATCCGCTCGCGACTTTCGTAACCCATCTCTGCAGACAAAGGAGGGGACATGAGTGAACTGCAAGTTCATCACTGCATGAGACTATAACTGTGAACCTGACTCTTGTGCAGTGTGAATTTCATACCGGTAAAAAACTGTCGTTGCAAGAATCAAATCAATTAATCGGAATTAAGATGCCGACTTCAGGTTTTTCCAGAAATATTTGGTCCTTGATCCCAATTTCCAGGCGTGGCAAGAGAGGGCGACCCGCCCCCGCCCCCTGGCAAGCAAAATGTAAAAACTGGGCCACCTTTAGCTGATATTATGATATTTAGCACTGTTTTGGTTTCAGTAGGTTGTAATTTTTTGAGTTTTTCGGGCTGGTTTCGTTTTATTAGACAGAGAAAACATCTACGACATCCTGGTGCACTATTATTTCTTAACCTTTTTTTGAGTGTTGGCTAGTGGCCCTCTACGGTGGCCAATGGGCTCCCTTCAGCTAAGTTTTGTCCCCCCAGGCCCAAACCTCTAGCTATGCCACTAAGTGGCAAATGTCCGCTTCCCCCCTGCGACCGTCCATGCGATCATTGACTATTTTACATCAGGTTCCACATAAAAGGCCAGCTCATCTAATGAAACGAAGAAACGTTTTCGACTAATTGTTAGCATGAGTTAATTTTTAGCATCTTTAGCGACTATGTAATGGACAGTACAAAAATATTTTTGCGATGATTTTCAATGAAATCAAGTGGCATTTCAACACCTGTTTCGGTCTGGTTGGGGGTGCATCCCCTGCATCCCCCCCTGTGTCCGCGCCTGGTGTAGACGTCTTTGGTATACTCCAAAGATTTCTCAAAAATTTGCTGGAGAGTAAAAATTCAGTCTGTAGTGCTACGGCCGGAACAAAAACCGCACTGGGTATCATTCAGCTTTGATTCAATTATTTCGCGGTATCTTTTTTCAATGCACTTCTCAAGGTATAAATGTTAATTATTTGAAAATTCCCAAAAAGCATCGCGGGCCGCACAAAAGGCCTTCGGGGGCCACATGCGGCTGTTTGAGACCCTTATGTAAGGAGATTAATTTATAACAAGGTCAGCGCCTGGGGAATCAAGACTGAATTCTGAAAGCTGTTAAAGCTAACAAAATTAGTGTGTTTCTTTTGCATTTTTACTGGAAGAAAAAATGAAATTTTTATGCCACGGCCAACACCTTATTGACCCAGGCCGACCAGCTAAGCCAAGACCGAGGACGAGATGACAACCGGGCAAAAATACCGGACCGAGTACGAACATTTATGTTTTTTGGAACATGGCCTGCACTTGACTAAATATTTTGAGACAGTGGCTGAGAGTCCCATAAATGCAAATAAAAAAGTAAAGAACTCATCCATTTTTATTATCTTCTGGATAATTTTTCGCAACTCTGAAAAGATTGATTGCCGCTCTTATTTTGAAGTAGAATAACTATAAAAACGCAAATTATATCATGTGACGGTCTCATTGCAATCTCTTATAGAATCTGCCGCTTGGTTTTGAGTGAAAACCTTGGTCAGGAATCCTGGGTGGTCCACTACCCAGGGGTTTATTGTTTTGGTTATATCATATACTAGAAAAATATTAGAAACCTGTTTTTCTATGACTTTCCCTGATTTTCAGAGACAAATGCAATGGTGCCAGAGTTATTTTACAAAAATGTCCCTGCAAGCCTATGAATAGAAAATTGGGACACTCCTCTACCCAGGTTTGCCTGATGTGTAGCAAATTTTGTGCACCCTACCTTACAATTTCAATGTGGTTTTAAGTGCAAAACGTGTTGCAGCAGATATGACCTGGGAAACCTTATATTGTAAATAGTAGACCTGCAGCATGACTTGATATGAAGAAAAAACGGATCTAAAACGCACATGACAATTTTCTATGCCCAAATGAAAATTCCCCTCTTAAAAACAGTTTTGTGGGGGTACAGTGTATGAAATGTGTATGCTGTGTGTGTTTCGCTGTGCAGATACAATTTTGTTGTGAAAGTGATTCAAAATGGGCGTCGGGAAGCGAAAAATACCACTGTTAATCACTGGTAAAATCACTTTTTTATCCGGAAAAAACGGATATCACTTCTCCCAGGAAATTGTAATCAAATTTTTGGTTGCCTAGCACTTTTCATTTCCCGACTCGTATTGCGTATAGAGGTTTCCCGAGCAGGGTTTTCGCTACTTTTGTTCACTGCAGGCAGTTGGTAAGTTATTGCCAACTGCAATTTATATGGCGGTGGTATGGACAGATACGAAAAGAAGACAATTTATTTTTGTTGCATCAGATCGTAATCGTAATATGTCGGCACAGGTGCAGGAAGTCCTTTAAATTCCATTTCAAATATTAACTATGAAATTTGTAAGTTATTGAAAACAAACTCTTGTCAAAAAATAAAAGTTTCTCGCTACTCAACTTTCACTTTACACTTAGCAAAGGTAAACTAATTTTCTATCTCTTGAAAAGAATCTTTTTACAGCCAAGAATGGACAGTAAGATCTTAGCAGAGTCTATAGTCTGGCTATCAGATTTTCGCAAATAAGCTGTTACAATAACTCGATTCAAACTACTCGCAAAGTGACCCGTGAAACGCTGTGATCTTTTACAGCTTGTCTATAACCTTTAATCGCATCATGGCTACTTGAAACCTTGTAAAGTGGAACTTTAACCATGAAACAAATACACTTTCTCATACGAGGCGAATCATTTTTTGCCATATTTATGTAAAAAAAACGTGGCTAGTACGCATTGTTTCATGCGTTTGAATCACCAATGACAAGTAGTTTGGAAATGAATGAGAGGTTGGATTTACCTTCGGACCCGAACAGAAAAACTGCAGGAATCCCGAACTGCAACCTCATCACAGGTTATACTGTAATTTAAAGTCATGCCCAGAACTCTTGATCGAATGTCATCACTTGGGAAATTGTTTGGAATCTAAAATGGTATCTGCAAAATGAGGTATAGGCAATAATAGGCATCCTTGGTATAGAGATATTTGCTATGTACATTTTACTGGTGTTAAAAAAAATCTTGAACAAACACTTCTAATGCAAATTTATATCAACAGGCATTTTCACCAGAGATTCCTATATTTCGCCGAGAACATTTCAACGGAATGTACACTGTCTCCGCGTATTTCTTGTCAAAGAGTTTTTCAGAAATTCCGAACTCCTTTCTCATTCCACTTCTTCATTCAGTTATCGTGTACTTTTTGTTTGGTGAGTTTCGGATGACATTCCTGGCCTAAAAACCACAAAAAGTATAAAATGCGATATGTTTTTTGTTTTCTTTAACATTATATTACTGAAAAACTAACGGAACAGCGGAAATGTGTTGACGCAAGATAATTCAGCAGCCCCCTGGCCCTACGAAAACTTTATTTCTTGATGATATTGCTTTTCTTGACAGTGTATGTTTAGAGTAATGCTAGAAAGTCTTGCTAATTGTGTTTTAAGAAACAATACAAAAAACACAACTTGAATAATAATATGTAGAACGCTTCGAAAACAGCTGTTTTTATTATTGTGGGTATTAAAGTGTGAAGTGCCAGTCCAAGACACACACAGGCGGCCTAGCTTAAAACCCATTTAATTCCTGCAAACGCAAACATTTTTCCGCCAACAGGTGCCAACATGTTTGCCGCCAACAGGTGCCAACATGTAGAGCCATAACTGCGCAGCAGATTGAGCTAGGGAGCTGTTCGAACCCTCTAAAGATGCGGTAAATCTTTTAGTTTCGATTACAAAATACGGAAAGTGTTGTATTTTAATTTTTGTGTGTGTGACGTCAAAATTGGGGGTAGGTTTAGGGTTTAATGGATGACGTCGTCGGGCCCTGGACCCCAAAACCAAGAGGCAATTTTTGTTTCTTTTTATGAAAAAAACTCGGCGAAAATCTACCTCTTCAAAGTTGATTGACCTTCTAGCGTTTGTACTTGGCAAGTTATGGCCAAAATCGATGATTATTTAATTAATTCCAAGGGGGTAATTAATTATTTTGTTGTTTTTAGGCCATAAATTGTTAACCACAAACGCTACAGTGTTTTTTAAAGCTGTTTCAAAGGGTGCCGTGGTGAATCTTAAGAGTGTCAATATGATTTGCCATTTTATATCTCATACGTTTAATTTAGTTTCATAATAAACGAAAGATTCCGCTCAAATATGCTTAATTATTTGAATACGACATTCAATTTAGGCAAACAAAATAAAGATAACTTCATTAATAGAAAATTTCGATTTCCGTGCTCTCCAGGTCTAACTGACGATGTCTGTCCAAAGACAGAGTGCCGTCGGATTCGTCTTCACTATTACTGTCCCCTGCATCAATGCTCAGTGCGTCAGCACCCAGCAAGGCATAGCATTTTTGTTTTCCCGTGCTGGCCGTTGTTGTTTGTGTATCTAAGGCTTAAAGGAAAACACTTTGAAATTTCTTCTGACGACCCCAAGATTTTTCACTTGGAGCCCCGTTAAGAGCCACTAGCCCAGATGTTCGGTGAAATCTTCATGCACGGACATCCTCTTCGATTATAATGGCTGTCCTCTCCTCAATGCATGATTGTGGGAAGTTTCTATTGTCGCGATAAACTGCTTGACCGAAATACAACCCAAATAAAGCTTGTTGTTTGGGACCCTTGGGTAGCTGAGACATAGTAGAACAAGGCCGCAACCGCCTGATACTTTCCAGGGGAAAATGACTGCGACTGGTTGTCTACTTATAACAACCAAAAGAGTTTTTGGTGCTTTCAAAATGTTTTTGAAAATTTTGGGGAAATCAACAGCGGGTTGACCCCTGGTCCCGGGTCTGTAGTGAAACATACGTGAACTAATAACAAATGTAACGCAAGCAGCTAAAAGCGTACTGCGCAACAATCATCAGTACGTAGAGTTCTGGGTTATCACACTAATATGTTTATCTGCAAGTGTGTTAGGAGTTTGCGTTTCGGCGCACGGCGCTGTGTAATAACTTTCATGTAGGACTAACGCAGAAGAGGGCATGATATGGAATGGAAATAGTGTGGAAGATATTGCAGATTGCGTAAAAATTCCGTCCCTTTCAATAGCAAGCCCTGTTGCATAACGTCCTGACATGCAACTTCTCGTGTAGTTCAGGAAAATATGCTTTACTCAAATCGTTTTTGTTACAATACGAGACAAAACCATATCTTGGCTTCCAAAATCTATGGGCGTCATCGCAAAATTTTAGGGTGTCATTTTGACACCCAAAACGATTTAAAAAACACTGCGCTAGAAGGCCAATCAAAGGTTCTAATCAAGCAGATTTTCGCCTAGTTTTTAAAACAAAAATGAAACTAAAATTGCTTCTTGTGGGACAGGGTCAGATGACGCCATCCAAAAAACCTATACCTGCCCCGGTTGTGACGCCACACACAAGAAAGTTCAAATCCAAAACTTCTCAATTTTTGCGTCGAAACTACAAGACTTCTCGCAACTTTAGAGGGTTTGAACAGCTTTCTTGCGCACTCGGCTGCCGAGTTATGGCCGAATACGTTGGTACTAAAATGTTGCTTTTTGTGGGACTTAACGGGTTTTCAAAAAGTAGAAATGTTTGCAGGTTGATAGCATTTTGTGTTAATTTTGTATTAATTTTAGGCCTACAGATTTTAACAGTTTTTGTTTATTTCGAATTAGTAATACCTCTTTGCAGTGTTTAATCTTAATTTTCAAAATACGGCAACTGTGAGAAGATATTTCCCGCTTATCTTTTATCCGCTAGATTCTTGGATAAAACTAAAGCAACCCTGAAACATTCGATGGATATGCATCTCATCTAGAGATTTGCTTTTTAAAAATATTTTTAAAGCAGCGTCTCAAAAACAAGATGCATATATCGCGCGTATGATGGTTTGTTACATATAACAAACAAAAAGCAAGCATGAAGCTTTAAGCTCTTCCACAGATTTTCGCGCTTGCCCCGTTTTCAAAAGTGTTGCCATGACGCTAGTAAGTCAACGTTACATGCTTTTATGCCTGTCATATAAAAACCAAGAAAAAATACCTTTATCAGGTCCATAAGTAAGGTGCTCTGCTTCTTGTTTCTAGCTTTCTTCATCCTGTTACTTTCAAAAAGAATATTTGTGCAGTTAAAGTCTCTTTCCCAGGGGAGAAAGCTGCAAATCAACATTTATTACATAGATCTGGTTGTTGTTATGCTGAAGGCAAATGCAATTGCTGATTGCGCTGTATCAAATAAATGACGTACAAACGACTGTTTTGGTTCAGCCCCGGGAATCGTTTGCGTATTTCATGCTTGCCTTCTGGCGAGCGTATTCAAAACAACTTTATGTCCAACCTGCCTCAGTGTATAGATTTAAAAAGTTTGGCGAATTCTGCTCTACTTTTATATATTTTCCAATGCATTTCTACATATAGTTATTTCGCCATATGCTTCGAGGAGAGATAGCACCCGTTTGAATTGCTGCAGTATTTTTTTGCTGCGTCTGCACTGATTCTATGATAAAAAATCACATGGTAAGTTGCAGCGCACTTCATTCTAACTTGCAAAATTTTTGCGAAAACTCTGAAAGCATGTGAAAGCTAGATTCCGCAAAGTACTAAGCATTTCTAAGATATTACCTGAAAAAGTGGCTTCGAGTGCTGTTGTGAGATTAAAATTAACGGCATTTCTATTTTGACGAAAATAGCGGTAAACTTCGTCAGCATGTTGACAATTAGATAACAAACCTTTATTTAAAACCAAAGCGACTAAAACTACCGTGTTTTCTTGGATCCAAACACGATGATGACGGAGAAATTAAAGGTAGAAGTTTAAGAAAAATACAGAAAGTCAGTTTTTTTAGGGTTTTCTTTTACTTTAAGTATTTCTTATACTAAAGTAAAAATGATGCACACTGGTTATTTAGCTGCTCTAACTATACATCAAGTCTCAAAAGGAACAAGCATCGTTGACGGAAAAGTCTTCAAGCAAATAACAATCTTTATTACAATGCCTTATTTGAAAATAGTCGTGTGAGCGTTCAATCATTGCTTGAAGGGCATTAAACAAGAGTTAAACTGCTCTCATATGCAAGTGAGGGTTATTACTTCATCCTGACTTAAACCCTGTTGCAGAGCCACGGCAGCAATCATTTTAATTTTGTTACACTCCAAAGTACCAAACTGTCTTTTGCAAATTCATCTATTTTTGTTTCGAGAGCATGTGAGCACCTTACACTTAAGTTCTACAAAATGTCCTTGCGTTATCTTTGGTTTGCTTGTTTATACATAACATTAATCCGGAGATTTCATCCATAATTCTCAAGAAAATCACAATCTGAGTATAACGTTAGTTGCTTGATTAAAACTCAAACAAACTCCTTTTAAAGAAAATCTTTAGCTGTGTAAGTCCTATTTTATCAGGTTTTTATTCTACCGTTTCTGGTCAAAATGTTTTTCTTGCAATAATATTTCCAATAAAATCTATTCAGGGCTCTACCCAAGTGCAGCCAAGTTCTTCTATTTTTATCTATACGTCGCACTACTGATGAACGTCTCTGTTTCGTACGGCTACTTCATTTCAGCAATCACACCAAATACCGCAGTCGCCTTGTCAATTGGTCCAGCTATGATTATGCCTTTGCTCATCCTTGGAGGATTCTTCATCAATCCAGAGTATGTAAACTTGTTTGGCTGAGGAACGAACGATACTCAATTAATTCAGTTTGCTTTCAAGCTCTGTTTTTCAATGAACTATTTTTGATAACGTGTTTGTGATGCAGTTTGCGCTATAAATGCTAAGTGGTTTTGTCAATCACCAGCCATTAAATCACAGTCTATAAATTGATAAGTAGTTCGTCACAAAAATTTGAATTCGCATAATTTTTTACGCTTCATTTTTTATGTGACGAATATCTTCAGAATTTTGATGTCTAATGAAAATCAAACATATGAAAACTTTACGCTCAGGTTACTCCACGTGGTATGAACTTCATTAACCCAACACTTCCTTGCACACCTCACAATTTGATTTGTATGAGCACCACTATTATCTTGGCTTCGGCGTTACTGTAAAAGCGGACAGTAGTAATTTCTGTTTTATTTTTCAGACGGATACCTGTTTGGTTGTCATGGATAAAATATGTGTCGTGGTTTTACTACACCAACGAACTTCTAAACATCAACCAATGGGAGGATGTTACAGATTTTGGTAAAAGTTCTGACTCTGGTTCATTCAGTTTTACTCAGAAATGTTGTTCGGTGCGTGACAAAACCTGATAAATAACGCTACGGTATTTTCAGGATTTTGTCTTGCTCCTCTATTTCTCATCTAATCTTTTCAGGTTTGGTTCAACATTCTCTGCTCCATATTTTTCAACGCTTGCCAATGATAATGTGCATAATGTTGTGCGCATGCCCGGGAAAACTACTTACAACTTCCGCCACCAAATGTTTTAAAATACAAACGTTTGGTTAAACATTAGACAAGAAAAACTCGGAAAAATATTTTTCAAAAACGTCTTTGGTATTTTTGGGTTTATCATGTTTAGGTTTCCAAGATGTTAACAATATTAGATCGCCAGAAAGAAACATTGTTACTTAAAAAAAAGACACGCCGAAATTTTCAGTTATAAAACTTTCCTTTCCAAATTTTTTCCTGGTTTCCCTCTATGCACTTGAACGTTGTGAAGAGGAACACTTCAGGTAATATTTATTTTCCTATGGACTGCAGTTTTTTTCAAAAAAACAAACTGTCGACAAAATGCTGGCGTGATCACTGATAGATGAAGCGTCATACCATGGAAGCAGCAGGAAAATGCTGCAGGGCACAAAATTGTAAGATGGAACAGGGTAGAATTAGAGAAGGAATAATAGAAAGCATTGAGCCTCTTTAGCGTTTGTTGTAATTAACCTACAAAAATCTTGTAGATCTGCTTCCGAGCGGTTCTAAATATCAGAAAGGAACGCGGGTGTTGTAAAGAAACTTATACGTTAGTAAAATATGAAGTATTTTGCAACTGCAAGTTGATAAATGTGGACTGCACTATAAACGTGATTTAAGAGGTTTCACGAAAAACAATTTTTTTTTAAGAAAGAAAAGCTTCTTTTTTGCTTTTGTCCCTGGCGAAAGCGATTGCGCATTATGGATACATTCTATGGGGCGCCGTTCGTAACAATATTATATCTGACAGATTTAGCACAAAAACTGCTATCTCTGCGCACATTTAGCTATCTCTGCGCGCATTTAGCTATCTCTGCACACATTTAGCTATCTCTGCGCAGAGATAGCTATCTCTGCACGCATCTAGCTATCTCTGCGCAGAGATAGCTATCTCTGCATGCATTTAGCTATCTCTGTACGCATTTAGCTATCTCTGCCCACAGATAGCTATCTCTGCGCGCATTTAGCCACCTCTGCGCACATTTAACTATCTCTGCACAGAGATAGCTATCTCTGTGTGCATTTAGCTATCTCTGCCCAGAGATAGCTATCTCTGCATGCATTTAGCTATCTCTGTACGCATTTAGCTATCTCTGCCCAGAGATAGCTATCTCTGCGCGCATTTAGCTATCTCTCTGGAGAGATAGCTATCTCTGCGCGCATTTAGCTATCTCTGCGCAGAGATAGTTATCTCTGCGTGCATTTAGCTATCTCTGTACGCATTTAGCTATCTCTGCCCAGAGATAGCTATCTCTGCACGCATTTAGCTATCTCTGTGCGTATTTAGCTATCTCTGCGCAGAGATAGCTATCTCTGCATGCATTTAGCTATCTCTGCACATGTATAGCTAAATCTGCATGCATATATAGAGCTGAAGCGTGTTGGAGGAAAACATGGCATCCTGTCTGAAGAAAAACTTGGTGTTCTGTTTCAGTAATCCAGACAAAAGCTAGGCTCCTGCAAGGTATGAATTCCCTTGCGTTATATAAAGCTAGGTGGTTTCAGGTCTAAATTATGCTGGTTTGATAATAGCATTGGTTTGTGCAGACGATGGGCTACAGTAAACTTGTGGTGGTAGTCTCAGTATTAATGCTATTTTTTGCTTAATATTTCAAAGAGGATCTCTTCAAGTCTGACCATTCCAACTGTTCTCACCAGGCGCAGCTCACTGCCTCTCAGCACCTTCAGGTGCACAAAGAGAATGCTTTCACAGAAAGAGTGCATTGAAAGTGAAGTGCTCGTTTGGAGACGAGCACCATTTTGTAAAGAGAATAACGCTGTCATAGAAAAAGCGCATCGAAAGGAACTGCTCGGTTAGGCGTTCTTACCAGAAAATAACGTTGGCAACACACATCACTTTAGTAGCATTATCACAGTAAGCCCTACTGCTTCGAGAATCAAAGAAACGAAGGATGCATACGTTCCTATATGTAGTAAGCTGCAATACCAAGCCTACTTGTTACTTAACATAACCAGCATTCCTGCACTGAAATGCGAAGTCAAGGTGCGAGATTTAAAGCAACTCAAGCTGCAAACATAAGGTGCAGTGCGTCCTGTTTAAAGAAAAATTTAGTCTTCTCCTTCAGTGATCCTGGCCAAAGCTAGGCTACTGTATGTATCTAAATGCACGCAGAGATAGCTATCTCTGGGCAGAGATAGCTAAATGCGTACAGAGATAGCTAAATGCGCGCAGAGATAGCTATCTCTGCGCAGAGATAGCTAAATATGCGCAGAGATAGCAGTTTTTGCACTAAATCTGTCAGATATAATATTTTTATGAACGGCGCCCCATAACATTCCGTGGTTTTCTCTGGAAGTGGAAAATATGTTTTTGCTATTAAGTGGTTGGTTGATTTCAAAATGCTATCAAATGCCTTTCCCAATCATTCTTTAATTCTAACATGCCCACAAAACAATGATGAAAAACTTTTTGTCAAAGTTCTTGGTTTCCCACCAAAGTTTTTATTAAAAGCGGGATTTTATGATGCAAACTGTTGTGACTACACTCACCACTTGCTTCATTATCGGTATACTTCTTGTGACTTGTAACGTGCATGTAGAATGGTGAAGTAATTTGAAGTAAAATATCGTTTGTGATGAAATAGTCAAATAGGCTGGTCGCAATTGTTTTGCGCAGGTTGCTCAACAACTAATACTTCAAGCCCGACTTTCTCCCGAAATTGTATATACAAAGATGGACCTGATTTACTGGCATCCTTTGGCTTTGACGCGGTGAGCCATATTTTAATATGTTGAAGCTTGGGAATTATTGACACAGATTTTTTTCACTGCCAAGACTGGTAACAATTGGCAAAAAGAAAGAAGTTTCCCGGCTTTCATCAAAGTTAGTTCAATGCTTATGAGGAACAAATATTCTTCAAGACTGTTGAAAACGGATGTACATTTGCTTCTAAATTCAACCACAGGTCTAAAAGATGGGGAAAGTAATTCAGTACAAACGTTTTGGTAGAAAGTTGCAAAAAACTTTTACTCATGTTTTAGAAGCGCGTTGTTTGTCCAGCGTAGAAATTGAAGACCTTCATTAAACGTAGCATCGTGATACAGTAGAGGTGCTGCAGAAAATTGCGCCTGCAATATTTATTTATATATTTTCTGAAATTCTTTTGTAGGAAAACCCTAAACTTTTTCATAACTGAAATATTGCGTGGTGCAGCTCATCGAGCACGCGCCACCAAAGCAGTAGGCTGGGTTCGATTCCCGGTCGGGTCATACTGAAGACTTGAGAAACGGTGCTCGCGGCCTGTCCAGCCTCGTGCTCGGCGTTAATGGGTTGGTGCCAAAGAACGGTTCACGCTCGGTGCTGCCATTGACTCCACCATCTATGCAGCACATACCGTTAAGGTAGCCACGTAGCCTACGCTGCAAGGAAGTGAAGATGGGCGCCGCAGACCCAGGGCCGGCCCTAGCAACTGTGGGGCCGAACGCACGACATAGGCGCGTGGACCTTCTGAGCACGTGATGAAATGACGTCATGGTGCTCAGTCAACCGTGTTACCACCTTTTAGTTGAAGATGTTTGGCAAAATTGCCTATATGAATATAAAAAACGGCAACAAATTATTGGAGTTGACCTCTATGTACATGATAACACATTTTCTTTTATTTGGTTGGGCGTGGGCATAGCTCATGTGTCCCCTAGCTCCTAGCTATGTCAATGGCAAGGAGACACTGACTTACATTGATACCTGTTGATGAATTGAATCCAATGAACAACTTCTTGTTACTTTTTGCTCAGCATCAAACCATTGTACACTTGCCTGTAAGTGACAACTGAATTTTTCATGTTCAGCTAAGCGCGTATTAGCGTTAGACCAGTCAGAAAACCCATCAATGGACAGCGCACCATTAATATCGGGAAAAAAGCTTGCAAAAAAAGCAAAATATCCATTTTTTTCCAGCTGAGTACAACAACCATTTTCTTTACATCACCTCTCCACTGAATAATTTACGCTAAAGAGAACAATTTCAAAATTTCCTTTCCCAAACTTTTTTCATAGCGTTCCCAAATTTTTTTCATAGAAACCTGACTTGAACATGTGTGCTTTTACTCAGATTTCCTGTGTGCAGCTCCATGCGTCGCATAAATGAATAAATGACAAAATATCTCTTACATAGCATAATTGTGTGATTATTGAAAATTTCTGGCTTTTCGGATTCGTTCCAACACTTCTTTCAAGTGCTCTCACTTCTTTTGTTTGAAAATGGCTAGTGTTTTTGATGAGTACCCACTAAACTTCGTTTTTAGCACTATCAGTAACGTATAGCCATTTCAAAAATTTGGGAGTGGCCAAAAAAATTTTTGGGGGGCCAAAATGCTTGATTTTAGGCAAATAACACTATTTTGTTTGGAATACCGCCTCTCAAAGCACAAAGTGACTACAGTATATGTTCTGAAAATGTGGGGGGATCATGGTCCCTTAGGCCCCACTATGGCTACGCCTATGCCCTGAGTACCACAGACACTCGTCTCAGCTGTCTCGACCTGTTCATTGCGAGTTGAATCACTACAAACCTTTATTGCAATAGCTGTAAGTTTACTGCAGTCTTAACTGGCACTAGTAACAATCAGTTCCGTAAATAATGAGTAGTGGGTTATGGTGAAGCACAGATATAACGCCCTAGCTACCACGAGAATTGAGCAGGTTTGATAACGTTCGATTATTGAATTAGAGGAAATTCATCGTTTGTTCAAACGAGAGCACTGTTTGCTAACAATGAGATTATAAGCCGTTTCTACTGAATTCTCGAGCGCCAGGAGTATCTGGCAAAAACACCATGGCTCTACCCGAACACCAGGCGCGGGGCTCCAGAGGCGCAGGGCCCAATGCAGCTGCATCGGTTGTATCGGCTTAAGGCCGGACCTGCACAGACCACTGCTGGCACTCCTCAAAGGAGTACAGAAAACGAGTGTAGATGAAGCTGAACTGAAATATTACGTTTGAGCAGTAATTTCCTATACAATTAAAGGTTCCATTTCTTAATTTTTCACATGAATTAATACTATCATAAAAAATTCCTTTCTGCCTTTTCACCTACTTTCTGTTTATTTACAGTTAATTTGTGTGCATCACACCGTAATAACATTAACTTGTGTAGTCACGCTATTTCTTTACTTTCGCCAAAACTCCTGTTGAACATCTCACTGTCACCCTATGACGCGATACAAATTTTTGCATCAGAATACTCAATCGGTTGACAACCAGTTAAAATTAGATTAAGTTAATCAAATAGATTATTTTGTTTAATTGCATCAGTCATTAACTTTGAATTTTTATTCCAGGCCAACCTCTACCGAGATATTGGAGTTATGATTGCTTTATACTTTTCTTCACAAATATTTGGCTTGTTAGCACTTCACTTTCGAGTTCGGGAAAGCACAAGATAAAGTTGCAAACGCTATTTCATGATAAGTATACAAATACAATGATTGTTGGAAAAGGCGTTGAAATTTTATGAAGAAGTTGCTGGCTTGTTTTGTACCTTTTCACTACTACGCAGCCACACGTAAATTAACACAAAATGAAAAAGAGATAAATCTTTGAAAAAGAACATAATATCTGTAAGTGACTAACTGAGCAGTTTGATCTATCAAAAACACATGTTGTGGTTTTGTAAATATCTGTTGAACATTAAAAATCAAACTTTCAATTAGATTTCGACCATCTTTGATACCCACCCCAGCTTTCCACGTTACTTGTTTCTCAGCGTACCTTTGCCCTATCGCAGTTCTACATTTTAGTTGAAAGTTGACTTAAAGTGGTCAATGCAAGTTTGTAATGAAAACGTTTAAATTGTTATACTAATATTCAACTTTTGCTCTGCTTATGTTTGATAACATTACAGTATGTTTTTGCGCATCGTTTGATTCATTTCGAGATTGTCCTTCATTAGTTTTGAAACGATCCCCTCAGGATCGAAACTCTTAAATTAGCAAAATAATTGTATCTTAGCTCTTTGTGAACTTTCGTATGACGAAATCTTTCCGCTTTGTTCATCTTTCTACACAAATCACACTTCGTTTGTTCGTCCGAAGTCTTATTCTTCTACTTTTACTTTTTTACTACGCCATCAAGCAAAATGTGAAGCATCTGATCTTGTTCGCCAACGCACAAGTTGTTATCTAGGAATGCATTCCGTTGGAAAACGTCGATTCCATTCGGAAATGATTTGCACGCATCGCTGCTTTCCATCGTGCGTTCCATGTTTGCCACGTGTTGAGGGTATTTAACGTTTCGCCTGGAAGAGTTGAACCCGGATGAGTGCCGTTTCACCTGCTGCTAAAAGCTTGCTTTGTACACTAATTTTGCCCAATCTAAAAACTCTCTTTGAAGCGTTCTTCGTTGGTTTTCGCATAACAGCGTATTTGATGTGAAATAAAATAATGTTCGTGCTGCGTGAGTTTGTTCATTTGGTTATTCCAAAAACATTTAAAAAACATATTTGGATTGAAAAGAAAAACATATAACGACTGACACAAACTTTGTTTTATTTTTGTTATCAGGTACACAATTGCGTTAAAACGTATAATCTAATTTGAGGTCTGCTGAAATAGTTGAAATGAAATTAAATCTGCTCTGTTGGTGAGTCGCAAAATATGTAAAGCATTTACTGTCAATGATTGGAAAAATTGGTGTGGAGTTGATGTTCGTAAAAATATTCCATTTCTTCATCGTTTGAGCGAGTTCTTATCCACTGCTGGGCCGCACTAGATCTCGGGCTAGGTGTTGAGCAGCCATTCGGTTGTCGCGTCATCCAGAACCGTCAGGCCATGCACTTCACGGGGAGGTTGATTGATTGGAGAATGAAGGACAACATCGGTCTGTTCTTCTGCGCCACACTCACAAGACGCAGAACAGTGGCGTACCCAGGGCTTCCCATCAGTTTTGGGGCCTCCACGTTTAATTGGTGTCTCAAGTGAAGTGAAGATAATTAGCTTTTTAAACCGTTTATTTAAAAAGTGAAGCACTTGGAAATGTATCATCTTATGTTAGACCTGAAAAAGAAACGTGCGTCAAAAATGTTCCGAACTTTTACACATTTACAACCAGCGATGTAGCCGAGACTGTAACCTTTGAGACCAAGACTTGGTTAAAACATCGAGACCGAGACTTCATCAAAAACTCCGAGACTCGAGACTCAAAATTCGAGACCGCGACTTGAGACTTCCAAATTTGCGGGTTTTGCCGAAATTGTTCAAAAAATGTCGTCATCACTTCTAAGTTGAATTTTTTCGAATTTCTGGCACTTTTCCGACCTGTTCTGGTTGTTTCTTATTTGCAACCACAGCAAACAAAAACCTCGTTGAATTAAAGATGTTTTTAGTAAGCCATTTCTTTGCGAAATTCATAGTCTCGCGACAATAGGCTGTGACCGAGGCGTGTAGCCTTCGAGGCCGAGACGAGACCTGAAACCTACGAGACCGAGAGTCCAAAAAAGGGGTCTCGATACGAGTCTCGAGACTCCATCACTGTTTACAACCTAGCGTGCTTGCAGAAATGCTTTTTTCTGTAGTTCTGTTGTATACATTACTACAAGTGTCATTGGCTAAATCCTCTTAATTTCGTATTTTCAACAGTACAGCTTTTGAGGGATATCAGGTCTGATGTGTAGGGACGGTTTAAGGGAGCGCGGGGCCCTAGGCCATCTTAGTTTTTGGGGCCCCACGCAGGCGTGACCTATTTAGTCGCTTGTCTTAAAAAGCGTGAAAGTAAGCCCATCTTACGTGTGGTGCTCTATCAAAATTTTATATTTTGTGGTGCCGACTTTGGTTCTGCGATTGCCTTGGAACTTCAACAGAAATTAAAGCCTTTCCTACATTCTTCTCAATAAACAAGATATGACAATATGATCTTTTCTTGGAATTTATAGCTCTTCCGTGTAGTTAAGAAGTTCTCTTCGTTAAATTTTCGTAAGTTCTAGCTTTTTTTAGGTTTATTTTTTCATGCGAGACCTTGTTGCCGCCCTCGAAAATATCGTCTAGTTTTCAATCTGATTAGCTGTACGTAAGCTCCTTTGTTATGGTAACCACATATTTTAAGGACCAAACAAGCACAATCCAATCAGTGGACACAGGGTTTATTTGTGCCGTTTTTAAGTTGTCATTTTCCAATCAATACAAAATATAGTGTTTTAATCCCCCTATGCTCAGTGGCGAAATTAGCACATTGGGCCCGGGAGGTCAAATCGCTGTTGTAGGGGCCCGTGTTAAAACCGTAAAGTATATGACATCATCGTGCTCATTCAACCTTGGTACGACCTTTCTGCAACATTCCTTTCCTTACAAGTTACGACCAAATTCAAGACCACCAGCGCTGTGCTAAGAAGTTGTGAAGTGTTCTGGTTAAACAAGCAGACAAAAAAACGGCCAATTCATGTGGCACAGCGAGCCAAGTCATCTATAAGCAGGCAATGCTGTTGTTTACGTTATGCTCTTTGTCACTGCGCCAGTG
>Ga0210059_1001833_pt1 | contig 32503 bp, 16 predicted proteins | sample Ectturendosymbi2_FD_188042 | JGI IMG/M metagenome (GOLD analysis project Ga0210059, IMG submission 188042) | Ecteinascidia turbinata endosymbiont from Florida, USA - Sample 2 (SPAdes) (version 2) | ecosystem: Host-associated > Tunicates > Ascidians > Unclassified | place: Key West, Florida... | reverse complement strand
AGCTATTGTGCCATTGTGTTTTCATTTGCTCTAATTTTCGCTAATGGTTGGTTTACTATACGCGATGGCTTTTATGGTACTTCTGCTTGTTGGCTGAGTCGTATGAAACAATAAACCATTACCATTATTCAGTTTACATTTTTATAAGGTTGTAGGACTGATGATGAGTGCTGTTGCGTGAAAACCATTTCCTATTAAAAAACTTTGTTGATGGATTCAAACCCTTCACCTTTTGGGAGAATAGTTACTTAAATACAGATATGTGCAAGTTTGAATCATCGCAAAAAGATAAAACAGAGCCAAGTCGGCTGATTCCTCAAACGTTTACAGCAACTCTAGTTTCAAATGGTGGGTTTTTCAGTATCAATATGACACATGTTTCTGCGATAGTTTTCTCTGGATTAACAACAAAACTGTTTAAATTAGACATAAATGTAAGTCTTTCAAACAAGTGTTTCGACTTTCAAGCACAATACGTTTAGTGAGGAGGGGAAGTCCTTCCAGCTACATTTTCTTCCAGGCGTCTGGAGCTCATTTCCAAATGCTCCGCGACAGGTCTTCTCTAAATTCCATCTCAGTATGAATAGTTTTTCCCTAGTTGTGCTGTTGGATGACAGTGAAAAGAACGAAATAGTCATGCTAATGAACAGACGACAGACCGGTAGAGATCCATGGAAATTTAACAGTTCTATACCTTATTATCTAAGTCTTTTTTATTTTTTTCTAATGTTTTAAGCAACAATCCAGATCAGCCACCACACATCAACAGCACAACGCGAAAAGTAAGCGCCACAATTTTGTAGTCAGTCGAAGCCCTGCCCGCAGGAAAGTGAGCAATGAGAAAGGACAAGACAAACGATTTGGCTTTGCCTGATTCTTAAAGTAGCACTAGCAATGTAAACTGGATAAAGCAAAGTGCATCCGCTATTCGCACAATTTTCTTATTCATAGAGATTTTCTACGTTTTCATAGATACTTACGATTCTCCTCCCCCGGACATGGTCGATGCTCTCCGGTCGTTTTCAAGTCACAAAATTTGCGTCTATGAAAGACGTCTTACACAAATACAACGCAGACTATACAACGTGAGCTGCGTGAATGTTCAACATGTTACTCTTTGCAAGTATTAAATTATCACACGACAAGTTATTCCGCAGACGTTGCGGCAACGGATTTCTGTATTATTCACCGGAATCGTCGCCATTTTTTCACCGTGGCGTAAATTGTCACTTCTTAAATTACGCAGTTTCAATCAGCCAACTGTAATGGTTGTTACTGCGATCGAAAACCACCTTCAGGTGTCTTACTGTCCGTGAAAAAACAGCGTTGCTGAATATGACAACATCAATAGACTTAAAGTCACAAGCATAGCTGACAGCGAGTTTTTAATGTTAGGGTTTGTGGCCACTTGAACGTATCGGAGCCTGTTCTGCAGATTTTGTTGGATTCGAATCACTGACATCAGCGGTTCGCTGCGGCCAATCATGGGGAAAGCTAGTCTCACGACTTTACGGCATTCCTGATTTGCTTTGTTCGTAATGCAAAAAATTTAAAAAAGTTCACAGAAAATCTTATTTCGTTGCAATTGACTACAAGTGAGTTTCCAACACTGCACTCTATTCTTTTTTTTAATATTTTTCTTTAAAAAACTTAATCATGGCAAATTAAGCTTGTAATTATTTTGCTGTACATTTCAAATCACCAGAAACAACTGCTTTTATAAAATTTTGTTACGTAAATCATTCCAACGCAGTGACTCCCTTAACGAAGGACCCACCTTCCAACGCACTGACAAGATTCGTGCAGATTCGTGCTTCCCAGGGCTTCCCAGGGCTTCCCAGGGCTTCCCAGGGCTTCCCAGGGCTTCCCAGGGCGCCCACGAGCCCAGTCGAACTCCATACTGATTTTTATAGTTAACACTACGTACACAAAAAGTATGTTTTGAAACAGTAAGGCAGTGTTTCCCAACCATTTTAGGCTTGCAGCACCCTACCGAAGAGAAATGCAATTTACGGCACCCACTGGCAAAACCATGGCAATTTGCTTTAAGGTTTGATGACATTTTGAAAATAGTATTTTTAATGATGTATTGAAAAACGCATTAGCTCGCGCCCCCGCTGAGTATCGCAAATTGCACCCGGTTGGGAAGCACTTAAGTTTGATTTTTTATAGGTCTTTTTATTTTTATAGGTTAACACTAAGTACACAAAAAAGTATGTTTTGAAACAGTAAGGCTTCAGTGACAGTGTTGGCTCAAGCTCATCAAGCTCATGGGAGCGCAGATACAAGCAGTCATCTTATTGATCGAATGCAATGCGACGGATTTGTTTGCAATTTAGCGGCAGGCCGAATAATGCTTTCTGTCGAGCGGTTGAGGTGAGCGCTCTTGCTCAAGGAACGCCATAGCGAGTAACTCAGTGGTCGTGGATCGAACACCCAATCTGCCAATGGGGAGGAGGCGGGCACTCTACCACTGAGCTAGTCGCCACCCAGTCACCTTACAAGTGATAATAGTGCAACAACAAACAGAACCCTGTGAAAAACTGGCACGAAGTTCATACGCACTCAGACGTCTGCACTGATCAACTTCAAATCCTCATCTACCAGTGACGTCTATCAGGTGTAGACGGTGTCGGATTGACTGGTAGTCCAATTAGAAATCATTTTTTTGGTTTTAGATCATCACCAATCACGAACCTTTTCAACAAATGTTCCTTCTCGAGATTAGTGGTCTTCATTATTTCCATGTCAAGAGTTAAAAAACCGCTGTTTGCATGAAGCAAAAAAAATTTAAGCTCGCATTTCGGATGCAACCTGCCATATGGATCTGATTTCCTATGTAAACCTGAAATCGATTACACCTAAAGCAGTTTCTACGACCCACTATTAGCGCTACGCTATTATCACTACTTTGCTGAATCCACCCCCAAATTGGGGGTAAAACGCAAATATTTCTCCACTGTTTGTAGCGCCGCACCTCTTGCCAAGCTGTTTGTTCTGAACCCATTTTCATCCCTTGCTGCAATAATCACCACTGATATCCGCGTTTGTCCTGTTGTTATTTCTAGCACGTTACGGTGTTGCGGCAAACGAGTATTTGGCGCGAAAAGTTGCTTTGGCAGGCAAACAATTTCATTTCAAGACGAAATTGCTCATAATGCATAACTGCCACGTACTGTGATAATGAAATTCTCACGTCTATAACTGTAACCACTCGACTGTGTAGAAGTAACCCGTGCTGGAAGTGAACCTGGTCGCTCAACACTCTGGACCACCACGTACGCGCCTGTCCTGGTTATATGCTGCACACACTACATCCGGCGATCTTCTTAAATATACTTTTCCTATTCTTGCACCAAATTCTAAGAGCTCTTTAATCAAAGGTGTGTGACAAAAGCGGCAGTGTTTCACTTGACGTCACAATAGCAACGACCGTCAAGTAGTTGTGACGAAACAAAAGTTCCGGGTAACGGGGTTCGCCGTCGCTAGACGACGATTAATGGCCAAACGAAGTCGCAGGCCGTCTAATAACAACGGCCAGTCGGTCAACCAGTTAGAAACCTTTTCTCACAAGCCACGTGTTAACCAACTTGAAAGCAAGAAGTGAAAATACGAAACCAAACTTTGCTGCAACAAGATGCAAGAAGTCAAAATACGAAACCAAACTTTGCTGCAACAAGGCACGCGTCATCGTTTGCTGTTGGTATCACAAGGTAAAAAATATACTAAGCGGGAAAATTTTACCTATTACGCTTGATGCGCTACGTTAGACACGACGTCATGAATGAAGCGCCAGGGCGCCTCAAAAGAATTAAAGGAAAATTTTAAGCTCAGGCTCGTTGCAACATATAACTTTGCACATTGATTTTTGGCTGCATCGGTGCTGTGCCGCTGACAGAAAAAGTAGCATGATGAGAACAGAACGAAATTATTAGTAGTCTCTTGAAAGTGCTCGTAGCACCATCGACAATAATAATTAAGCACAGCCGGATATTGCGGGCAAGCAAGTGAACAACAGTCGCATTGAACAAGACAGAAGCTTCAACAGAAATACAGAATCCAATCGTTCCGGAATCAAGAAAGCAGAAGTCCCATAACACAAATGAAACCCAAAATATGCAACTTTATGTCCGACGAAACAGCAGTACTCGAAGGCTTCAAAATCAGTGACACTTTCTTAAAGTCGTGAATCAGTCTACCTTCCAGAGTTAACTTTGGTTTTCCAAATTGATTTTGTTTTTGCTTTTGTTTTAGCAACAAGTTTGCGTAGAACTAATCCGACAAACAAGAAGCGGCTGTTCAGCAAACCGCTGTTTCCTTTTAACACCATGGCCCGATTATTCCGGTCACGTCGGACAACAGCACTTTGTACCTCATAACGTGCGCTGCACGGTCCCAAGTAACTGAACGACTTTTTGCATTATTCTGAACTCGGAACATGACTTTTCGGTCTGGCCGTTTCGGTCTGGCCGTTTCGGTCTGGCCGTTTCGACCTGAGCCGATTCGGTCACGGGACTTTTCAGTCTCGAGACATTTCGGTCAGACTATGAAATCTTGCAGAAATCTTACATGTTCACATTTTAATGCAATTGTACTTAAATCAACGAAAGGTTTTATTTAAAAAAAACTACGAATATGATTCAACATCCAACAGTTAATCACCATCAACATATTATTTTCATTATTACCAGCAAGCAAATTAAATCATTATCGACATTTTGCAATTAAATACAAATACTTGAAACTCACAATTACAATTCAGGTTTAATCACAATCATGACTCCTCAAAGGGGATTTGGCATAACACCAGCTAGAGTGACATTTAGCTTGCCTATATAATTATTTCAATAAACAAAGGAAATCAGTCGTTTATGTACAGAAATGTCGTGACCGAAATGTCCCCAGACCGAAACGGTCAGGCCGAGAAGTCGCGTACCCCACTGGACTAACACGTCTATTCAAAGTCTTTGTACTGCTTTGACGAATTTTGTTAAGTCGACACGGGTTTTGCTTGAGGTTCGCAATACAGTGTGATATTTTGTAAATTAGTCAAATTGCAAAACACAGTTTGTTGAAACTAATATTTGATAAGCGACTGAGCATTGAAATGAAACGCACCAGTTTATCAGGATCGGGTGTTTCGCCTTCGCTGGTCAAACCAAGGTATACAACGTCCGACACAATCAACTAGAAAGCGTCATAAAAAAGTTGCTGCAAAAGTGCGACGGCTTTGTAAATTTCGCAAATCACATAAGAATAGTTGCCGGAAATGTGAAAATTTCGAAAATGTAGAAAACAACCCTTTGTCAAAACTTAGCTCCCAACAACACGTATGCTCGCCGAGACCGCAATGTCACTTGTTCAAAGTACTTTTTCGCCAATCTTCAATCCATACCTCGTAAAGTAAACAAAAATCATTGAATGACAACTTCAACTATTTTTCACTTAGTCAGAGATGGATACATGAGTGTTTGATAAAATACAAACTGCTGAAATTTTACAACCCTGCTGAAATAGTTTATCCAGACAAAATAAAATACAACCCTGCTGAAATAGTTTGTCCTAATAAAACTAGGTCACAAAGCTGACACAGAGCAAATTATTGTTACTAAGCTGCGGTACTCCATCGCAATCACGACGTAGGCTTTCTCAGGAATGTGCATCCACGGGTAGTGCAGACTTGAAATGAAGGGGATATCTGATTTCTGCCAGAAAAGTTTCTTCAGAGCATCACTCTTCGCAAATTGTCATTTGAAGCATTTTGTGAACGCAGAAGTCTTTGTTACTTTTAAAGCGCTTAATTTACTTCACAGCCGATCATTCTCCCACACAGCCAGTGACGTTGGGTTTGCACTCATTAAACAATAAAGGTTTGTTGCACCACACGCAAATATATTTTTAATAATTCGCATTGATCCATCACAAGCCTCTCATTATCAGGTCTGGTCCTGTTTTTTACTCCCTGCATGGAGTTGATGCTTATAGGATTCAATCTATTTTGACAACCACGACAGCAAGCTGCAAATCAGGTCAGTGAAACTGCTTTCCTCATTTTGACTCACATTGTAAGAATCGTCCCAGCAGGTCCATTTTTCTAAACCAGGACATGCCCGGAGATCTCACGTGATCAATTATTTTCCACAATAAATTAATACGGATGTTGAAGGTTTTTTCAAAGAGCTTAATCTCGTGAGGTATTCCGGCTTACATTGCAACTGAATCGTTTTTCATACTGTACTTATAACTTCTCAAGTGAAGTATTCCCATTCTATTTGAAACTCTTTGAAATACATTTGATAACACAGAAATACATATCCGGCCTTCCGATCTGATTTGTAGCGCTCGTAAATCGGCTGGTGTTTTTCAAACTCTTTCGAATTCCATTGAGTGAAAACGCTTATGTCGCATCCTGCTCTCGGCCTGCCTTGCGAAGTCTACAGCAAAACAGAGCATGACTACAAGCGCAAATTTCGCAGCGACTGATGCAGCTCTGCTGCTTTCCGCGGGGTCTTGTCGCGACTGCAGGCAGGTTCCTGGAGCGAAGGTGCAAATGTACTCGAATCAATATTTAGTTGAACCTGATCGAGTCGGCCTCACGCGGCGACGCCATGGAAACACAAAGGTTTGAGCTGGCCGCTTGTCTCTTTCGTTTTTATTGTGAAGTGAGGCAACACCGTATTCCGCATGCAGGCCCATAAATTATTCAGGTTAGGCAGACAGAGAAGTTCTGGAGATTAGGCTGAACTTTCGCGGCTTTTTAATTGTGACGAACCCGCGCCTGAGCGTGACAGATTTACCGGAGCCTCTGTATTTGAGAAAATAGGTCACAGTAAGTGACAAAGGTTTTAGGGTCTGCGCTGACGCAACGAAAATTTGAACTGGAAACCGATTCGCGAAATTTATATTCGAACGTCGGAAGAGCTCGTCAAAAATTCTGCCCACTTCAATCAACAAAGGGGAATGTGGCGCCACAGTGGGCCTGTGACGCCACAATGGGCATATGACGCCGCCACCGCTACTGTAAAAACAGTTCAAGGCCTTTTTATAGTTGATGAGCAAAGTTGATGACCAACACAGCATGAGGTGATTTTAGAAAAGCTTGTTCAGACTGTGACATAGAACTGTAAGTCGTAAAAGTTTAAGCTACGCTGTCAGCTGCCAAAGACGAAGGTCATGCTTGGGTGATTAACGTTTTCAGAAACATACATCGCGAGATAATCTGAAATAATTCAAGTCTTGCCGTGAGGCCCTCGTAGCTGCCCTGCTGCTCAGGAATATCAAACGTTTTTGAACGGCATGTACCTTTCATTTTTTAGGGGTGAAGGACAGGAATATCTATCTGACGATTGATTACTGTATTAACAAAAGATGTTGCTGTTGTCTTTAAAACATTGTATACCAGAATTTTTCTACCTCCAAAAATGTTTCTATCTCAAAAACATCTGAAAAACGCAGGAAAGTTTGTTTGTGGCACTCATCGTTAGAAAATGCTAAATAGCGTTGCAAAAGTTCAGAATCAATTGCACTAGCTTAAAATTCATTAGAAAACCAAAACGAAAAGTTGTGGTTAGGCATGTGAAAAGTGAAAAGAATTAGTTTTGCAATGACTGAGACAAACAAATCGGCCATTGGTCACAACAACAGAATACAGTATAGATTTTGCGCCTTGGACAAGATTTCATCATCGCCAGAGCAGTGACGAGGCGGAATTGATGTCAAACATTGGGTTCATTTTGAAGAGAAGCGTGTTGAAAACCAATGTGAAGTTTATCTTTCCAAACAAACTGTTTCATCTTCATTGAAATCTAAAATGTTTAACGAAATTGCTAACTGCTAGTTGCAGGCACGTTTAGCACAAATATATTTTTACCTCAATCATAAGGGCTTAGATAAGCAAACATGGCAAATGTTAATTTCTGACCAACTATTACTTCTACAAAATTTCTTAGAACTTTATCAGAAAATGTGTATCATCAAAACATATCATTCTTCACAAAGTGCAAACTTTGGAATTAGTTTTGGAGAAATTGCAAACATGGTTTTACATGGATAAAGTGCAAAAGCATGTAGAATTAGGCCTTTCATAGGGGGATAAAAATCTTTCTTGCCAACAGACGATTTGTTTTGAAAATTTTTCGTCTACGTCCAGACCAGTGGTAACTGTAGTAGTTGTTTCTGAAACAATACATATTCTGAACTTAAGCTTGACCTCCGGGAACGCATTTTTGAGGACATAAGACTTTTGCCGCCAAAAAGTTCGCCACTACTACAGTTTGTGACGTCAAATGTGACGTCAGGTAGAAAATCCGTGTCGTCTGAACTTTGTTCTCTAGCAGTTAATTGAATATCAAAAACGCAGGTTTTCTGAACCATTCAGTGTCCAAAATACGTAAGAGACTCACTGTTTTCGAAGCACAACTTCCATGATACGTGAGCTTCCACGTTTAAAACCGCAACTGTGTCTCTACCCTGTCTGCCCTGATAGTTTTCTTTTGTTGCAAAAATGCACGCTTCGTTGTCGTTATTATTCACATATTTTAGTCTTGTTGGCCGAATTTTCACAATATTTGCAGCGCTATGGCCGCTGTTCTACCAGGCCACGTTCTCGTTCCCCACGCGGACGACCAAACATCACAAGCACTTCGGCGACACTTTGCTTTGTGCGTCACGTATCTTGGAAAATTTCGAGTTCCAGCTATTACCAATTAAAATCCGATAAGTCAGGTTCAACGACCGAGGCAAGTCCGAGCTTCATATTCTTTTCGTCAAACTGCCAGAGAGCTCGATATATTTTTTCACTGGGACTTTCCAACAACTACTAACTTCAGAGACTTCGATCAGCAAAAGCGCAGATCTATCCAGGCAGTTGAATTTCTCACAATGTGTCGTAATTCAAGGCACGCGGAAGCCGTCCAATTACTAGCACAGCTGTAACTTTGCTATTTGCAAAATAACATGCTGCACTGAGGGCTTTCAGAAAAGTTGTCCAGGTGGTTCTTTACAACACGAGTTCAGTTTCGATTTCTGATTGTGGTGTTCAGTAAGCGCATCACAAAAGCTGCAACGAATGACTGGAAAGGAGTGAATGGCAAGATTGTTTGGTATGGTAAGCTCTGCATTCGATCAGAGAAATGCCATGTGTTTAGCGAATGCCTCATTTTTACAATAGCTTCTAACAGTTAAAATTCGTTACAAATGAGTAAACATGCTACCCTCGGTTTGGTCCCAGCACAGCGACTACCAGGTGTGCAGTCTGCAATCAGACTTTCATTACAGTTGGATTTTCAGCGATGAAGTAACGAATATACTTCTCATTCAGGTGGAAATCGAGCGATTGGCCTGTGGGCTGGTCTCCACAGAGTCTTTCTGATGCAAACATCCAAAGGCTCTCGTGTCGTAGAAACTTCAGCGTCAGTCATTTCATAACAGTTGCCAACTTACAACTGAATAACTGTTATAGCTTTTGCAAAGAAACCACATAGGTATGAAAAGAAACGTAAGTTTTGCTTATAAAGTAACAAGGACTGAGGATGCGTAATTTTAAGTGAAATCGATTTCCTATTAAAAATTTGCTGATTGATTCCTTGCTTACACCCATCGTGGAAAGTACATACTTGAATAGAGATATGTGCAAGTTTGAATCATCGCAAAAAGACGAAAGCAGAAGGCAGTCGACTGATTCCTCGAAAGCATACAGAAACACTAGTGCTTTTAACTGTCAGAAGCGTTTAACATTCCGAAAGTTACGCAATTTTCGAAATGTCAATACGCTTTTTAGCGCAGCCGCATCAATCTTAACTTTGCTGCATCCATTTTAACTTTGTCTTCAAGCTGTGACGCCACAGAGAACAGACAGCCTACATCTTGCCAACAACACTGCGGTCACCATAACAACTAAAACAGTAAGTCAGCCTATTTTAAATCTTGTTTCCAAGAAATAATTGTTTGAAAAATTGAGTTTCACGTATGCCTATTTCAGATTTTGCTGATTCAAAAAAATTGATTTTCTTCAATAGTGAAACCTTTTTGAAAAAAAGTTTTATTAGTTACAACCGATGTCACTAGAATATTCTTGATTAGTTAGCATCGTGTGTCCAAACAGACGTGCGCAGAAAGTTTTCAGCAGTCATGTCCTTTCCTCGCTCAACCTGGGACGAGATTAAAGCGAAGCACTTGAAATTCCCCCGGCACCAAAACTATTGAACAGCGTCATTGAATTCATTGGCTATCTGTATTCCGTGCACCGTACATGTAGATAAATATCTGAAGAAAACGTATTAGGCAAACTGTCTAAACAAAACCGATAGGACCAAAAGGCAAAACAGAGATTTTGTCGAACAAACTGCCACGCGACTGATAACAAAACCTCGTGGCGGAGATACTCAGAAAAGAAAATCTTTGATTTGGGGATTTTTGCTTTGTTTGAAAAACCATTTGTTCTGGAAGCACTTAACAGTGCAACACTTCAAATCCAACGCAACAACACAGTGAAACAATCACAACACGCCACTTACGCTTCTTCTTTGGCCTTCGGCATTATGAGTCATCAATGTAGTAGTGACGTAAACAGTATCAGTGTTTCGCAGTACAGAATACGTTTCCACACGATGTTACAGAACATGCATACAACCTTACCGACATGCGCTCAAACTTTCTCTAAATTTCTGTAGCATAAAAACATACTGAACACGCCATTGTGACAACAGGCTTCGATACTTCAGGGTTGCGAACGTTCGCTGATGGTGTTGGACTATCGCGCCATGGCAGCAAATATAATGGTGTTTCTTCAAAATATTTGAACTTTAGTCTTCTTCGTTTCCACTGTGGCTTAAATCGTTCCTCCGGCCAGCTTAGGGATTGAGGTGCAGAAAAAAATATAATGATCGGGTTCTTTCTACAAGATTTGAAAATATCCTGACATTTTCCAATTAATTTTGACGATCGGTAAGTTTCAACGTCACCTTTGAGCTCATTACTATTCCTGAACGTCTGGTCCTGTCGCGATGTTGAGTAAAACGATCGATTTTTATAAAAATATACATATACGCCAATAAGATACGATTTGCAGACTATTTAGTATGTATAATAAAAAACGCACTGTTCAATAAAAGAAAATCAGAACGCGGCCTGGCGGTGGCCAGAGTTGTAGTAAAGGTGCCGAAAATACACCATTTTGTCTTTGTTAAACTTTGTATTTGGGACAAACGTTTTCGAGCTGTTCCTAAATTCTGGAGGGATAGGTGTAAGTGGGAGGGATTCAGTCCTCCAAATTGCTGGGGAGGGATTTCGCCACCAATTTTCTTTCGTGCAAAATCATCTCAAATACAGAAAAACAGATTTGTATTGAAATCGTGCTAATATTTTTTGTGAATTTAACTATATTCCGATATTACTGGGTTGAAAATTGCATACATGTGTTTTTTACTGCTTTGCTACAATCCTAGTGTTCGTGAAAATCTGCTTTTTGGGCATGAATATACTTTTTCGGGAAAATCGCTGTATCCCCTCAGAAGTTTTCACCCCTACGCCTATGTACTGAGTTTTGACAGCAGTGAAAAGTAAACTAACCTATTTTTGGATGCATCCTATGTCAGAGCCGGGAATGGAGGAGGCCGGTCGCGATTTCTCGCGTAAGAAACTGTGGAGACGTAAGTCTTTAAGTTTTATGGACAACTCCTGCGTGGAACTAAAGTTTTTCCGATTCATGCTTTCAGTTTGCAGCTCTCTTTACCGACGTCATGATTGTGGGAAGGATGGTGTCTGAACTCCACACGTCAGAACCAAGACAATCGAAATATGAGCTTTCACTGAGGAACTCAACCGTTCTTCGCTACAAGTTTCGGGGGGCGCAGTAGGGGGGAGGTTTCATAACAATCAACTGTGATGAGCAGCTGTTGAAAAGCCTTGTATGAAGAGATGTTTTAGAACAGTGGCTCACCAAGTGGTCGATATCGACCCTCAGGGGTCAAATGAACCATCCAAAGGGTCAGTAAATAGTCACGGGATCGAATGGGGGTCACCGAATGGTCAGGGGCAATGAATAACTGCTGGGGTCTACTGGTGCAATGAAGCCTCCAATTCAAAATTATTGTTAATCGGGCAAAGAATGCAAACGACATTTTTCAACAATCAAACAAAATTAAGAGGGTTGATCAAATTTCAGCTACAGTAGCTTAAAAGTACAGTACATTCGATTCGAATAGTTTTATATTAAATCATCCATTGTGATGACATTATAAAAACTGTTCTGTTTGTTACGTTACAAACAATATTGTAGTGCATGTGTCGCAATTCGGCAGTTGTTAGACTGGTAGTATAGACCCCGTGGGCTAGGCCATGGGGTCCAAAAAAATTGTATACTTTAATTGGGGATTAACGTACAGAAAAGTTTGAGAACCACTGCTTTAGAAGTTCGATGAACCCTTCCTGTTTCACAGTGGCCGAACCTAGAGGGCTGCACTAAAGAGAGGTCATACTTATTCCATAAGTCTTGAAAGAAAAGGATACTTTTTTGTGAATAGGCAGTGGCTTCATTTCATATTTCCGGCACTGAACGATGCCATGTTATTAACTTCTTTGCGCAGGGTGGATCAAAAAGTTCAGATTGGCGATTGGCCAAACATTGGCGATCCCATGCAGTTTGCAATGCAGTCGTCATACACCGAAGCAGTGCATTCCATCGAGGAGGTGTACCTGTGCTGGAAAATTGTTGATGAAGTGTTATGTATGTCTGTTCATCAGCTACATCGACTGCAACGTCTTTAGCCAAAATCGCACTTAGCTTTTCTTGATGCAGATGTAAAAATAAAGGCAACGTTTCTTCCAAGTGCTGATGAATGAAACGGTGGTTTGATTAGCTGTGCTTTGTGAATAACACTTATACAACAGCCCAACGGTGAAAGTCAAATGATCGCTGTTAACGTTCGCCCAACTCCATAGGGTTCGCCCTAACGAGCGATTTGCAGTTCTTTTTGCGAACGAACACCCTTGGCCTTCTTTGCTGAAACGCCATTTTCACTGACCACGCATACTTCAAATAACAAACAGTTGTTACCAGGTAAGTGCAAATCACATTAATCTTTTCAATATACCGAAATGTTCAAGAGTGAAAAGCAAAACTTGAATGAAAGTGTGACTAAAAATGCAAGATTGCCAAGTTGAAGCCTCACTGCATTCGACTTGACCCGCGTTGCTTGGCAACTGCAAATATTTGAAGACCGCGATGTTCGTAAAAGATTTACGGCGGAAAACCTATGTTGGTCGCATGTACAGTACTTGTGAACCGTTTTCCTGAGAGTGAGATTGCTTTGACTGAAATCTTAAAGTTGACCCGCAAAAAGTTTGTAACCGAGGCAGTCAGTTGGTAAACATTCAAGATTCCACAATTGACCAAACTTTTCTTCACACGTTTTAAAGTACAAGCAAATGGTTGGTTTACTTCTGGAGTTATGTTTATTTTTTCTCAAGTGCCGAATCGGAAACCACGACCACTAAGAATAAAGTTAGATCAAAAATAAAGTTACATCAAAGCAGTTTGATGTAGCACTTTGATATAACTTTATTATTTGTGCAGTCACCAATGTCTCGAACGATACATCTGCCGTTGATTGAAACAGTCTCGACGAATCGTTCTTGACCAAAAATAACCGTTTTTTCGTGGAGCTCACAGTAACCTTTGGACGCTGTAAGCGATCTTATTCAATAAAAAACAAATACAGACGTTTTTGTTGCTGTGACATTCAAACGCCTAAAACCCTCGAACAAGCGTCAACCGGTAATTACATCACAAAGGACCTCCCCGTCACGAGCGACCACTGCCAAGGCCAGCACGCGGGGAAGATTCACCTGCATATTGTCTGCGACGAAAGAATTATTTCCGATGCCATAGCCTATAGATGTTTTAGTTTACACAGGGCTTCTCTTTGTTCAGGATAAACCGCATTTTTGCTCGATATAAGCCTGCCGCTCAGTGAGATCTCCGCTTGACCGTTATTCCTAGTAAACATTCCCACAAAAGATTTCGACCTAGCCTTCATAAGCAAACAAGTCAATATCGACGTTTCTTCGTCCTTTTAACCCTGCACCGGCTTCCCTTTCACCCTGCCCCAGTCACTACAATAAGCAGCATTGCGACATCCCGTTACCAGACTCGATGATTCCCAAACCGTTTCCAACACAGCCAGGAACCCACGCAACACCGCGGCAAGAATCCAAAGACGACCTGCGCAGATTCAAGTTACGGCTGTGTTTGAACAACAGGCCATAATGACGTCATTATCCTGCCGTTCCTGAGCACGGGCGTAATGACATGGGCTGCTCAGCGGTGAGAAGGAAAATTTACGACGGCGTTGCTCGTTACGCAGGACAAATAGTGTCTGAAGGCTTGCGATCAAGTTCAAACTTGTTTCAGCCGCCAAACAACATGTGCATCATACGAGAATACGAGTTATGATTACGACGCAATAGCGCTGCGATATGTGTCACTCTGGTAAACAACGCACAGAGTTGCTGTAGATTCTTATTGTGAACGGTATAGCTGCAAATATGGAAAGAATGTTATTTTATTCGACGTTTCAACGTAGTCATAAGCAATCATTAGGAAAAATATTCTGAAACATCAAAGGCAGTTATGTGAGTTTATTCATGCATTCTGGGAACTGAAACCACCAAGTAACAGACATGTAATGAAATAAAAGGAGTAAAACACCAAAGGATAAAGAAGTTATTTGCGTGATAAATGAGGTGTGATAAACATAAAGATAAATGAGGAAAACAATCGAGGAATTCGGAATTCTGCAAGTTGATGTGAACTATACCTCGTGTATTTGAGGCACAAAGGGTTGGCGAAAGCCCTCTGGTCAAATCAATATCGATACAGAAAAGTGAAGGCGTGGTTTGAAAGTATTCGTGCAATATGACGTAATAAAAACTGTGACTCGTTTCAAGCGTCGTGTACTATTTTCTGTATTCTCATTTACGGTGGAACGGGGGCATGTTGATGCCCGTCCTCGTATTTGTTTGTACGGATTGTTTTTACACGCATTACAAGAAAATTACCCATTTACTCCTCATTCAAAGACAAAAAACTTTCGCGGTAATTGACAACACACCTTGGACGTGAATGAGCAGGACAACAAAAAGTATCTGCCTCTAGTGGTCACTAGAAATTTGCTCTCGTCGTGGTTGTCTACAGTGATTGGTGAAGAAATAAACAAAATGGTTGTCTGGCAACGCGTGGATGTGTGTCAAATTTTACCTGATTTTTTCTTCGTTTTGCAGACATTCTTCTTGCTTATCTGCTGCAAGGTTGACTAGCTACTTGTCGACCTTGAAATCGAAGCGATTCAGTGTGGTAGCTGCTTGCTTGGTTGACTGCGCACGATTCAAGGCAGCGGAATTGAAAGTGACTTTTCTGCTTTGCGCGTTCGAGCCCCAATACTTGTGTTAAGCAGCTACAGGCGTTAACAGAGAGTTTCAGACTGTCTTCACTTATTCGTTTGAATCACCCTGAAGTTGCGGATCTTAATTAAGGTCAAAAAATAGGGCTTCTAGGTAACCAATACCTCTTCAAGGTAATGGGTTATTGTAAAACATCAACCCAAATTTACAGTAATATTAACGAGACGATTGATTGTCGCATTAAAGTTTCTTCACATCCTCCGTATTTTTTGGATGATGTTTCTGGAATTTCAAACCAGTTTTAATCAGGACTGTGGATTTGGCTGCAGCCAAAAAATTTAGATGTCTGAAGCCGGAGCCATTTCTGCTCTTTCATTATAATGAAAGAGCTGATTAAATGAATGTAGTGTGTATTTTTTTAACACACTCAGTGCGTTTCGACGTTTAAACGGCGCAATGAGTTTGCAGTATGCACATCGCACAATGCGGCGTGTTAACCTTAGAACTACCGAGATTTTTTTCTTCAAGAATTACCAATGGGGTCAATTGACCCCTGCGTTGAATATGAGTGGGTTTTTCGCACACAGCGCACTAGTTATCACATCTGTTTCATATAAATAAACTTTGAAGTGTGACTGTTGTCTGTGGTGACGTCACAATGAGTTCGCTGCTCGTTTTGCGCATGCGCAGTAGCAATGTTCTTGTTTGATTTCACCGCCTGGTGAAATTGTGGATTCAAACTGCTCAAACGTTATGCTGCGGCAGGGGCCGAGTTTGCTAGAAACTTTTGGGGAACAAACGTTGTTTGGTATGCATGTTAGTGTGCGTAACACACAAGTATAATACTCTTGGTTGTGCTTCGATGACGTCACCATGTTCACCCAACCGTAGTACGACCTTTTTGTAAAATTGGCAAATTACGGATATGATATATTTTGTCCCCACTGCCCCACTGGGTACGTCCCTGCTGTTATGTCAGTTGCAGAGAGTGCTGTGCTAGTACCTAGCAATGATAACTAGGTATTTGATTTGCGTATTTATCAAGTAGGCTACACAAAACTTCAGTATTAGCGCTTGAAGTGTTCTTGAAAAAATAGATAAAACAAAGAAGACACCTCAATTATTCTTCAAGAACAAACATTACCTTAAAAAGTGGAATTTGTGAGCATGTATCTCTGAGCTTCAAATAACTGGCAGCAATGCAATGCAATTCCAATTAATAAACATGCCCCTGGGATTCCATTGACTGGCACAATGACCCAAAAAGTACGCCTAAATCATACCGTTTTTTTCATGTACATCGAGTAGTATTCAAATTTTGCCAAACATACGGCACCTTGCATCAATAGACTTATAAAATTTGGCAGTGAAATTTATACAACTATATTGCTACCACAAAACATTCTGGGGGACAAAAAATTATGTGTCCCCTTTGTCCAGAAGGTAGGGGAGACGGGTCCCCCGTTGCTGAGTACTTACCGTCATTTAGCTTGTGAACACCAAAAGGTACGTGGAGGTTATCATGAAATACATGTGGCAAGAATTCAGGTTTGTGGATCACCTTGTTCAAGAGGCTTCTCGAAGTCATCCAGCAAAGTTCCACAAGACGTAGTATGCAAGTATTCGGAATCTCTCATAGTTGAGCGCTCGATAGTGGCCTTGTAGCTGTTTTTCACTCTCATCCTATAGCTGTTTATCTCAAATGCAGATTTGCTGTTTTTGTGATATTGTTTGGCCAAAGATTCGATCTAGTTTGCTCTAGTAGCTTTTATTATCAAACTGGCAGAAAAGCTGTGCTCACCAGAGAAAAACTGTAAGGCATGTAGAGACCCCATGTATTGCATCTGAAACGCATTCAAGGAGATGCTGAGGCATGTCAATCCATAAAAGAACCAAATTCCGAATAAGCCAGTCAAACAAAAAAATAATGAAATGTTGCAACTGTTCAAAGTGTGTGTATGGAACGTGTTCTGGCCCTGTGTGCAAAGGTTGTTTCGAAATGTAATTGGATAGCTCAATATTCTCAGCTTAGGGGTCAATTGACCCGCGTTGTATTTAACAGTTTTTCCATCGTGAAACACTGGTTTTGAAAATAAATTTTTTGTCAACTTGGTGGTTTGCTCAGAACACAAAAATAATAAAAATCAAAGCATTTGAGGTTCCTAGCTGCAAACCTTTCCTTAAAATTTGAAAAGAAAATCGCAAAAGGATCAATTGACCCGTATGGTAGTCCTAGGGTTAAAACGTATTTGACGCTAGCTTTAGAAATAGGACTGCGATACTGAAGTGCTAAACCGGATCCCAGTTATTTTTGGCTGAGTAGAGTTAGAGCTGGAGTCATGATCAAAAACATTCAGATGCACGCAACTGGAGCCAATAAACTTTAGATGCTTGGAACCGGAGCTTGAAATTTGGGTTAAGCTTCCGCAACCCTGGTTTGTATGCAGGCGTTCATTAAAACAATTAGTAATTGCTGGTAACAGTGCAAAGATGTTTTGAGGGGAATGCGCGCTGCAAAGCTATAGTTACGAAGTACTGGGACTATAGTACCTGAGCGACCTCACACCCGCAACAATTTGGATAAACTCCAAAAGAAACGGGCATTTTGTATGGCGGACGAAGAGCCGCCCGCAACAGAATGCATGTCGATATTTTGTTGTCCTCACCGATTCCACGCAGATTCACGGCCGTAAAACACAGAATTTGAAAATAAGGACTGAAACTTGGATTGACCAGTTTACCACGTGTGCCCTTAACGTAATGCTGTAAGAGAGTTTTGTTGGAAGTTTTTTTCTTGTAGATACCCTAAGTTTTGACAAATTTTTTCTAAGCCCGTATGTGTGAAACATGCAATATCCCAATTTTTAAACACCTTTAACCCACATGAATTGTGGATGAGAATATTAAATCATGCTGATATGCAGCTGATATCGCAACTATCAACTGCAGGTTTGTTGTTAAGTTTTCTTCAAATCAACGTTCGATTCTGCTCCCTTTTCCCTTTTCTTGCAAAAATACACGAAAAATAGATCGTATCAACAGCCTTGTGCTGCAGAGTAACAGTGGAAAACGAAAACTATGCATCGTATGAGGTGTTTGTAAATATTTGCACGAGAGGGAGTCATCGCAGTAGGAACGTTCTTGTAAACACACACCATTTTCTTGTCAAAGATTCCATCCGATCTTTGGTAAAGTTACGCACTCTGGATTGTACCTTACGCTGCCTATCAAATGATTTACTGAGAAACAGGCTTATTACGCGTCACGTGGCTCCTGCTTTCATCCATAAATTTCAAATGTGACGTCACAGTGGCTTATTAAATACACACAGCGGTTGTCAAGGAAAGTTTTGACGTCATAAAACAGCTTTTGAATGATCACTCGCAAACGCCAATTTTCAAAAACTTTCCAGGCTGATTCACGTTCAGGAACAATTTTCTGTCTTTGCGCCTTCAACACAGATACAAGTCATGACTTAAGTCACTGCATTTTGTAGTGAAACAATGGAATCAAATTAACCTCAAAACCTTTTCAAAGCACTGGTATGATACGTCTTCACTAAAGCGACGTCACAATGATTTCACTGCTTGGTATTGTTTGGTGTGAAAGATCAGTGCAAATGTTTGTTTTTTTGGACGATGCAAATTAGGGCACAATTTGTTGATGTTTAATTAAAGAGATTTTTACATTTTTACAATAAGCTTGCTAGGAATTCATACCTTTGAAATCTCGCGACGTTTTTCATTTCCATTGTAACATACCAAGTTTTTAATACACTATTTTCACGTAAAATCGATTGTTTCATGGTCATGGTCTTTCAGTCATAATTCCACATCAATGGAAAATGTGTTTTCTGATGAGGCATGAAAAGAAAAAGAAAGATCAACAAAGCAGAGAAAAAAAGAAACGAGACAGATACGAACAAAAAATGTAGAGAGCAGAGATGTTTTTAACGTTGCCTCAGGTGTGCAACGACTCAGTCCGTCAAACATTGATGGTCAGCTTTAGACGGGAAGAAGTTGAGAAACCACTCAGCCACGACCGAACGAGGCTTGCCTGAGAATTGGCAGGATGAAGTGTCGTAGTCTTTACTAAGTCGCATTGGAACGCAGACCTGCTATCTACTGCCACATGGTAAACAAAAACCTCACCCCCCAAATAAAAGCGTCATCGCGACGGGCATTGCGATTGCGTACATATATATATGTATATATAAGTTTCATAGGCACAAAATGTTCTGGTTGAACCCTGGGTCAACCGAAGTTCAACTTCAACGACACTATGTTGTTTGCTTGTTTCCTTGCTGACGTTGAACAGAAGATGGCATTTCGAGTTTTCTCAGACTCAAAGGTTTTACTTTACTCGGCACTCGTGGCATTGATCACCACATGACCGAAAGTGCACTTCTTATGTTAACGATTCATGAGTGCTCATGATACTCAAATCGACAGTTGCAAAGCATGTTGAGTTAAGGCGTATCATGAATATAAGCTCTTCCTGTCTGGCTGAAATTATCTTTCTATAAAAAAATTATGCTGCAATTCAACCTTAAACCTCTGACATGACTGCATATGGAGCTTTGCCTCATAAATGCTGAGCACATTTCGTCCCGAGTCTGTTTGGGTTTGACGCAAGTATTCAATCTGATTTCAAAAGTGTCTCAAAGGATTGAGCTTGAGTCTTTCCAGCGTAACGTGATAAGTTCAAGGAATTACCTGAATCGAGTTGACCCAGATATTAACCAGTGTGCGAGTTGACCCGGTTCTCTTGTTTAAAGTGAGCCAAATAGATAAGCTTGCTGTATAAGGCAGTCAACGTACATGCCACGTAACGTGAACGCAGGCATAAAAACTGATCAATGGTCGTATAAGCCGTTTTTCTATAGACCTAGGTCTGTATGAGCAGAAGCTATTAAACCCCAAACAATATTGTTCGTAAAAATAACTAAAGGCGTCTTCACTCCATATCTATTTGTTGTTTACCTGGGAAACTCTCAGTTCAGCTAAGCTCAACAAAGTGAATTATGCTGCTAGAGATATGTTTGTAAACCACCTTACTGATTTTGTTGAACAAGTCAGATTCATTAGTGCAGTTCACCATGATTCATTGAATGATGGCAAAAACATTCAGAGACAAATAAGATCACTTTGCTGTACTGAAAGAAAGTAAAAGGAATCTTAGCTTAGTGCTTAACTGCATTTACAATCTCGTAGTTTTGTTCTTTGCGCCCAACATCTCAAAACACGTCTGCCAATTGAAATTCTTTGTGTCGTTACCAACACGCACCTTACCGATGGACTAAGCTAATGCCTTCAAAAACATATTCAGCATTCAAATAAAAACATTCAAAAAATATTACATTTCCACCCAGGACCTCCAGGAGAAATCTTTTTAGGCGGAACAAAACCCATTTGGGCCCCTAAGACTTACAAAATTATTTTGAAATAAATACAAAATGAAGCTAATTAATGTGCACCAAACTTCAACAAGAAGTGCTCGCTTACTGATCATATGAAACATTATGTTGAAACATACAGGTATTCAAGTAATGTAACAGTATTACCATTTTTTAAACATGACTTTTAAATGTTCATAGTAAAATCTTATTAGAAAAAATCATTCAACTATTATATAAGCGTTTTTTTGACTTTCTTATTTGCAAATTTCTACTAACACTATCAAAAGTCTGGCTGGCAATGCTAGACTCAATGCTTAATCATGCCAGGTCAACAAGTCGAGTTTGTGACATAGTGGACAGCAAATAATCTTTTAAAAGTTTAAGGTTCAGTCGAGAAGTCAGGAGGAAAGTGATACCATTCAGGAGCCCTGCGTAACAAGTCTTGCTGGATATTTCTAATCTATTTACATTGTGTAAATGGTATCTCAAAGATTACTGGGGTAGCGCTATCCAGTTAACTTGTGCATAAAATTATGACAATTATGTTTGCAAGTGCGATCAAAAACAGTCAACCATTTGGCATCAAGCTAATTGTTGTCTTAAGTAGCATCTGCTACTTAAAGGTCTTTCAAAAAGCTTAAAACTCATTAAAAACTTTGCAGTCAAGTTATCGATAGCAATGCAGCCAATGTTGCTCTTATATACATCTACAAACTACACTCCATAGCATAGAATGCCAAAACTTCAGTGCATTATTTCTCCCACAAAGGAAACGTGAATTCATTTCACCAACCTGGTATTGCCCAGCTGGTGGATAGATTTTTTCAGGTATAAGACAATCGTGGTTGTCATAATAATTCTGACATCGTGGCGAGACTGTAACGTTATGCCGCAGTCTCAGAATGAATGGAGTCGATATAGATTGAATAAAACGCTGCTAGTGAAATGAGACCTCATTTAGTAACTGTATCCTTGGAATGGGCTTACTTATTATACCAAGAATGAAGGGACAGAACGAAATATTTTGTCAACCGGCTTCTCGTTTTGACCGCGATCCACAATAAATAGCCACAGGCCGACGATCACTGCCTTAAAGCATTCTGTCGAAATACTGTAAGTGGTTAGTTTCTCCTGTATGGATTCGAAATCTTCAGATTTCTGTGCATGTCCGCTAATCCTAAACTCACATTAGATTAGAGTCTGTATATGTTTGCGGCACAAGTTTATCAATCAGCAAAATGCACAACACACCTCTGTGGTTCACTACAAGCCCTTGCCTCCTGCACTGCAGTCACTTGTAAATTTTAAACTTTTTAGTTATTTTACACATATGCGCAACATTCGAGGGCTACTGTTATTAGTAGATTGTATTGTGAACTGGCATGTTTCCATTGCAATTTCACTTGAAGTACCTCTTAGTTTGAAACTCTTGGTTTATTGGAGAGAGTTTTATTCAAAATTTGTTTGAAAATGAAAGACGTAAAGGAAAATTCAGTTCAATGGCACACTGGGACAGTAATCGTGAATGGCTTAAAATTCGATAAAGTAGGCAAACATTGAAATTCAACAAAAAACTTAATTATCAGTGCATCATATCAGGAAAATGCACTGCCAGCAATTCACATTAAAATACATCACACTAGCTTACCAAATCCTTTCGGCCAAACCAGTTTTATTACCAGGATTAATTTCGCTACATTATTACGAGTTTGTTAATACCAAACACTCAAATGTTCCTTCAGTCTCGGGCTCCTCCGTTGCTGTCGGGCCCCGGAACAATGTACCTACTGGACCCCCCTCTCATAGGCTCTGTTTCCACCTGCGATTTCTGTGTTCACCCCCAATGCCAAGTGTTGCCATCTTGGCTACTTTTTGGAAATATTTTCCAAACAGAATGTCACACCTTTCATTAATAAATTCAAAAAGGAAAAAAGATTTGATGGTGCGTATTTCTGGCGAATCGTGATTTTATATCCTCTTTTTTACTGTAACGTAGTTAGTTTGTGATATTTGTGACAACTGACTTCGCGTTAGTATGCTGTCTACTTCTACCTAATCATGCTTCATGGCACCTTGTGCCACGTACTGGACTGCAGTTTCTATGTCTTGGACAGTTTAACAGCGCAACAATTTCATTTCATACATGTATAGGAGACTGACTGTGAAGCATATCTTTCTCTCAAACACGACATGATGCAATTTATTTTATTTTGAAAAAAGTAAGCAATTTTTAAAAAACGTTGTTACATTTCTTTGCTTCGACTATCAATAAAGAATTTACATCTACGTGCAGTTATTGCGTGGAGGTTGAACATGGACTGAAATCGATAAAATGCGCATATAATGGTAAATGAGTTGATTTTGCGTTTGTCTGCTCATCAAAAGTTTACATTCTTTGTTCCAGGTTTTCGTTCTTCGTGATTTTAGAAAATGAAAACTATCTTTGGTATAAGCAGTCATGCACCATATCATTAAATAAATATTTTTTATTCCAGTTTTAGGAAAAAAAAACTGTTTTTGCAAAGTTCATTTGTAGAAACTTTATATTTTTGAACATCTTGCATTACTCTTGATTTTTGAACAAGTTCAACCATTGCACATTCTAAAATCCTTCAATTACACGCTATATATGCAGATCTAAAATAAACTTGAACTTTGAGTTGTTTTCTAAACTTGTACGCCCTCGTGCGGTAATCATAATTTTTCTGTACCAACGTCAGCTGCACCTATAAATTCCATTTGCTCTTTACTGCCATCAAGACAAAAGTACACCAATTTTAACTGCTCTCCTGTGATCTTTAGTTCTTCAGATAGTACATTGTAAAACGTTTGCAAATCGCAACTTTACTCACAAATTGAAATACACTGGTTTGTCGTATTGAAATAGAATCTATGAAATACATGGGCTTACTGGTGAATTAGGTTACTGGTGAAACCTATGTTATTCCACTAAATTAGTACCCTGGTTCAATGAAGTATGATTTCCATATTATTTTTGTCTTATCCTAAATTAGACTAAACAAATCATTTAAGGTTGTTTACAGACTTTGTCGTAGGCTGATATGGCTTGCCGATATATCCAGATAAAAGATGAAGATGATGACGACCAAACGAAGATGATGACGACCAAACTAAAAGGCATTAGAGTGGAACATTATGTTTGTTTCGATTAATGCACATGCATAATGCATGCATAGTGTACATGCAATTGTTGACGCACTCAAGTCGTTTGCGTTGATGCAAATAACATGGCAAAGCGAGTTTTTGTTTTGTTGGAATTTTGAGCTGTTGTATTCGCTTTTGATTGGATTAAAAATGTTTGCTGGGGTCTTGTTTTTCTCAAGAGCGGATCAGACGCAGAAGCCTATTGTTCCCACAATGGCGGTTGACGTAATAATTTGCGCACCGTGCCACTGTATTTATTTATCGATCTGACATTTAACTGAACTGACGTCAGAGAATGTTATTATGCTTTCACAATGCAGTTCAGTTAGAAGTGGGAGGTTTTGTTCAGAGCAAAGTTACATGACTTGTGCTTTTTTCATTTCCAGTATTGCGTGCGAACCGAAAAGAAGTGAACTGATTGGGAATGTGTATGGCAAGTAATAGAAAGATTCTTACGTTTTGGACAGCATCTGAACAATCATAAACCTGGGAGTCCACATGACGTAGAAATCCATTATGTTTTCATGACAAAATCACTGAAAGTAGAATGCCAAGAAAACGTGAGGTTATTGTCCTTTTGTCGTTTCTTTGCTGGCAAATTCAATTCGAACATTGCACAAAGATTCACAGAAAAGCATCAGACACATGTTCAACGATCGTCCTCAAAACTTTTATACAGTTCGTGTTTGTTCTGATCGAATAGGAACTGAGTTGTTTCGTGGCTGAGCTCAACCAGTCTTACATGAACTGTTCATTGACAAAGCCATTGTACAGCAGTGATTGATGTTCCCATTCCATTTCAGCGTGAAGTAATGTGAATATTAGCGAATTTAATTCATTGATCTGTTTTGCTGGATTTTGACATTTTACCTTTGCAACTTCTACCTTCACCCACCACTGCTGATGAGCATTCATTGCAAATGCTAATGCAACAATGTGATGACTTGTAAAAAGCTACTTAGTTAATCGAAAATTTCCTAATTCGCTTTGCAAGTTCGCTCCCGACCAATGTTTTACTCAAAGCCGTGGATCCGACTTCCCGGTTTCTTTCTGCGATTTTCTAACGAAAGCATGAAAGCAAACCAGGTGGTTTCGCCACAAACACAAACGCTGTTTAGGAATAAACAAGAACATACGTTGCAGTTGAATCCATATTGAATGAATAACCGTTTGCTTTGTCGACTATAAATTTCCTTTTATAATAAATGTCAGTTCCAATAGTAGAGTGACTATAGACAATACTTGAACAGATAGGTTGTTAAAATGGTTTCCGTTTTTGATATTTTTTTGCTTCTGTTGCAATTGATGTCTTTGAAGCAGGTTTTTTTGAGGCGTTTCAGGGACCCAATTCGGGTCCCTAAAATTGAAAATCGGACCTCTAGAATCAAAGCAAATCATCATCGGGTCCCTAGAATCAGAGAAATCGGGTCCCTACAGGTCCATACCAGACACCTGACATTTTCCTTAAAAAAACTGCTTTGAAGTCAAACATATCTTCTTCCAATTTCATAAAGCACTATTTGAAATTTCAGCTTCGCATCAAAACTTTCAAATGACAAAAGCAAGTCAAATTTTCGATTGAAAGTTATATTTACAATTGAATCCACTTTCTCCATTGTCTGCTACACCGTCCATGGTATGCTTAACGTCACCCCCTGCACTCCCGGCTCCTGCACTCCCGGCTCCTGCACCACTGCACTTATTAATTACTGTGTTGCGTGGAAGTGCGCTTTGTGGTTTGCGCAAGAACATAACACAAGCTATCACATATACGCGACGCATGTTCGCGTGTATGTGTATGCGCTCGCCCGGGTAGATGTAATCGCAGAAAAGTCAACGCAAGAGGTGAAACAACCGTGCTGGAGTGGACAGATGTGCTGCACACTCCACATGCGGGTAATTTGCCTGGAACTATAGCGAGAAAGCCTTGCACAATGTCGTGCAAGAGAAAGCGTGTCTCGTATGATGCTAAATTCAAGCTCAAGGTTGTAAGTTTTGTGATGTGGCTCTTTGCGGTAACACAGTAAGATGTGTGATGTGGCTCTTGGCCTCTGACTGGTTGGCCGCTACTGCGTGGAGCTTCACATTTTCACCATTTAAGAAACGAAATTCTAACCGTACTGCACGCAATCAAAATCTCGGACTGCTGTGTAGCTGAAAGCAAAATCTTTCGAAATAGGAGCGAGTTGGTCAGTTCTTTCTCGAAGTATCTTAGGAGAAATGTCTCTTTAATGTGTATCAATGGAACAACCTACATTCTTCTAAAACCAGGTTTGCAAATTCTACGCTTGAACACAACTTTGCGCGAATGCTACAGTTCGTTCAGTTGGTAGCAAAGCCAGTAAGGCACGAAACCCACGACAGGAAAGTAGTCTCGGCAAATGTGAGGAAGTCGACTCAGTCGCAAATAAAAGAAAACAAATGGCTGATTGATTCAACTGCGTCATCTTTGTGGAGGCTAATTACCGGAATATATAGATATGTGCAAATCCGAATCATCGCGAAGTTATGAAAGCAGAGCCTAGTCGGCTAATTCATCGACAGAGCTTTTAACTGTCACTGCAGTGCAGGAAGGTTGAAACGGATTAATACGAAGAAATGTCGTTCTATTCTCCTTCCCACTTGATAGTGCCACACAATCTGCACTCTTTCGCTCGGTAAATGTTTCCTACTGAGACAAGTAAATGAGCTCCTTCGTTGCATAGTCAAACATTTGCTTTACTCTTTTACTAATGATGTCAAACTCCTTGATTTTGGTTTACTTGAATTTTGGTTCTGTGGCTATATGTTCGCATCGTATCGCTTTTTTGTCATTCATTCTGCATGTGTCGCAGTGAATTGTTTATTCCCTGTTTAACGCTGGTCGCGTCTACCTGAGAATATTTCCAAAATTAGAGTTTTGCACTGATAGAGCATTCAAGGCTATAGTCAATGTTTCTTTTCAGCTTACACGTCAAATCAGAAAACTTGAACTTGTCTTTAAAATCTTATTTCCAAAAGCATGTACCGATTGTATCTGGCTCATTGAGTTTTGCATCGTGAGAACATGAAACAAGTCGTTATTTCTCATCCATATCTCCCCGCTACTTGTTGGATGATTATCACCATCCTGGCAACCCGACGCAGATACGGCGCCGTTTCCTTTTATATGCTTGTGCTTTCTTATCACAGTCGTTAGGTTTTCTTGCAGTCAAAGTGTCGATCACAACACCCCAACAAGTTTTTTTACGAGACAACACGATGCCAATATGAACCACGGCCATCAAAACAGCAGCATCTTCAAATCCTCTAAAGTTCCTTAATTTTCACACTTTTTAGATAATTGCAGAAATCCAAGAGGTTCGGCAAATAATAGCAAAAATACAAAAATTTGGACATTTTACAATGCCTTTTAATAAAATGCAGTTACAAACATTTTCTAATAATGAACTGAAATATTAACGTAAGCATTTGAAGTTAAACAACCGAGGTTTCAAAAGATTTTCTTGAATGTATCAGAGAGATGCCAATTTTGATTTAAAGTTAACCTGGATTTTAAACAGCACTTCCTTTTTATGATGCCTGATGTTTTAAAAATAGTTATGATGTTGCGATCTCTAAAATCAGACCTCTAGCGTACACCTTATGGAACCTTATATTTCATAAACTTTTCAAGACACGGCGTTCAAACGTTTCGCTTTAAATCCAAAAAGTTGAAGTGTGCTGTACTACCACGACGATCTATAGCTTTTATAGCTTTACACTCAAAGCGTTTTTATAGATAGGCAGAAAATTATACTCGCCAGCACCAAATGACGCTGTCGAACGTTACTTTGCAGCGCTTCAAATAGTGCTGGAGAAAAGCTCATGAATATGAACCACCTCATGAATGCATTTGGGGAAGTTACAGAGTTCGCAACAAGATGTCTTCATATACATGGAATTTTATCTTGCAAAGGATCAGTCGTTCCCGGTAATATGCTCGTTGCAAAGTAAAAAGCATAAAACAATTTTCCACCACTTTTTCGAAGGAAAACTTTAGCTACAACAAATTTTAAATGCCATTAGTTTTCCATTATTTTCAGTAAAAATAGTTCTTCAGATTTTTTCATATCTTTGAACAAAGACCCATCAAAGCATTTGTTTTGTTCCGTTGTCTCTAGGAACGCAATTCCCAAATCTTCTGTTCTCACAACGCAATAAAAGAAAAATATTACAACGAACCTCAGTTGCACTTCTTGCATACGCAGCTTTTTCTTAGATGTTATAGATACTGAAGACATGATAGTGATTTACACAGAAGTAAATTATGTCGCTGTTTACGATTAAAATCACTTTGACTTTTTTTGAGAAATATCACTTGAACGTCAGCGTCGTCTTTGACAGAACGTTGTGCTGTGATTTTCGAAACCAATATATTTGGTCACTTTTGTTCGTCCAAAATTGTTAATTGATGAAGTTGTTGGCAGCAAAATCAAATCTTAGAATTCACTCAGACTACAGAATTTTTATCCTGGTGCTCACTAACATAAACACAATAAAATCGTGGATTTATCACCTGGAAGCATTTTTACGGTCATTTTTTGATCTGAACATATTAAACAAACAAGGGTGAAAGTCCAACATGGGTTCCTTTACGACGAACTTAAATACAAACCTGTTTCATTTCCCGTTCCGCATGGGTGAACGAACGGCCAGGACCTCAGAACATTGTATTTGAGGAAAATATAAATTTAAGACATTGCTTTAAACTTTTTAGCAAAGCATTTTTTGTCAAAGAAAACTTTACCTTTCCTTCTTTCCAACAAAACCTCTCAGATTTTCTTTGAAGTTGCCTTTTAATCCATCCAAGTTGAGACTTCTTCGTCGCCACATGAAAATAGTCCGATGAGCACAAACAGAGTTTTAAAACCATTAACACTGTACCTGTAAAGTGCAGTGAACATTTTCGAAGCATAGAAAGTCTTAATTGATTCATGGATTATATCAAACTGTTGAAATGCCAATCGAATGCCATTCAAATGAATTATGCAATGATTTCTGACCTATGCTAACACTGGGCATTGATTGCTCACGTGGTGGGGGGGTTCAAATGCGCCTGAGTTACGTTTCTAACCCTGCCACCAGTTCTCGTAATTGTAAACCATTCAAACCAAAAGAACGTATTTGGACCCAACTAACCATTTTGATCGGCTAGCTCGGCTAAATTTAGGCTCCGTCGCTGGGAGGTCGTAAACAGGACGATTTGCGAGGACGGTCGATACGTGTTACGTCACAAACAAACGCTGGAGCAAACAACTCTGATGAATTTTCTGCTGTTACAAGATCCATTAAAAGGTGATTAAAGGAAAAAGGCCGTCGTTCTTATTTACATTGTCCGGTAGTGATGGACTGCTTGCCCATAAGCACACTTTAGGAGAATGTGGTCACGTGATAATCACCGCTTCTGAACAAACGATCTTCAAGTTTACATTTGGTTGACTCTGGAGGAGGATGTTTGGTCAGTCGTTTTAACTGGCGAGGAACAAAAGTTAACAATTCAGTTCATTCGGTTTCCCAGTGTGTTGAAAAAAATAACGAAAGAAGATGAAATCAATGCTGATGTCGAAGAAAAAGTGCTGCAAGTTCACAAAAAAATTGACACAACTATTTCCAAAGATGCTATTGATGTTGTACACAGACTCAAAGGAAAACCTAAAACTGATCAAAACAAAAAGTGTCCTAGTATTATTGTCAGATTCATAGCTAGAAAAACCAGGAACAACATATACAGCTCAAGAAAAAAGCTGAAATCAGCTGAATTCGATGACCCTCACATTGACAGAGTTTTTATCATGAAACTCTTACCAGTCGTAAAAAACCCTTACTTGCTCAAGCCAATCAAAAAAGAAAAGATTTACATTGGAAATATTGGTGGACTAACAATGGGAGGATCCATCTCAGAAACAATGAAAATGATGCAGACATTACAATCCAAGCAGAAGACGACCTGCATCGTATCAGGCATTACGTTTTATGATTCAGGCTTCATGAGACTATCCTGCGGCGGTGAGTTACTATTATGTTTGCTCCTGGCATTCACACTGTTCACAAATGCTAGTCTTATGACATCATTTACTTTACCATCTCACCCAAATGGCTGTAAATGATCAATGTGCTGTTTGCAATTTGCACACTGACTTCAAAATGATGTGCACAATTTGCAAAAAGTGGACTCACTGTAGATGCTGTTATGTGACTTATGACAATTTTGCTACGTGCTTACCTTGTAATCATAACTGTTTTCCTTTTGGTGAAATTTGCAATGTTGTTGGATTTGTTTCCTTCAACTACAAAAATCACTCCTACAACATTTAATGAAACCTCATTTTCACTTGCTGAACCTCATGTACATAACGACTATCTAACCCCCCCTGAAATTAACTCTGTGAATAACATGTTTCTTAATAAGCTTTCCAACTTCCATTTCAATGCACGCAGCTTAGCCAAAGCATAAAATTGACACCTTCGTTTCGATGTGTAATGTCTCACCTGATTTTATAGCAATATCAGAAACCAAATTGAAATCAAAGTGTTGTACAAATATACAAATTCCTAAGTACAACTTTGTTCATGTTGATTCCTTAACCAATGCTGGAGGTGTTGGCCTGTATGTAAACACCAAACTGCAATATACTGTTAGACAGACTTGGAATTACCTATGGATGGATGTGAAAGTCTTTTCATTGAAGTGAAGTCAAATAATGTTAGTGGCAAAAAATGTGTTGTTGGAGTGATCTATAGACACCCTTCTCCTTATTCACAAGCTTTTCAGCTTGCATTCACTAATCTACTTGAAATTATGCACTCTGAAAAGAGTAATTACATGATTGGAGGCGATATAAATTTAAATTTTTTCAAATACCAAATTGACACACACATTACTGATTATGTTAACAGTATTCTGAGTCTTGGCTGCATATCTCTTATAAACAAACCCACCAGATTTTCGTCTTCCCATCAACCCTCCCTACTTGATCATTTATACACAAATATAGTTGATGACAACACCACCACTGAAATTGCACTCTATGACATCTCTGACCATATCCCCACTTTTGCAAACTTTAATTTCCATCCCAAATGTGCCAAAAAGTACAGACCAAAAATTCGCTGTTTAAAATATTTTGACTTGCCATCTTTTCTGGAAGATCTTAACACTGCCCTTTTTGATCTTGACTTTCACAACCAAAACAACAGTGATATCAACATCACTTGTAACAATTTTATTCTTATTTTTAACAACATTCTTGACCAACATGCTCCCCTCAGGTTTGCTTCCAGAAAAGAAACTCGTTCCTTCCACAAACCTTGGTTGGCCTAAGGTTTGCTAACATCTATTTCTAAAAAGAATGCCTTGTATAAAAAAATGTTATCAACAACAAGTTAAACAACCCATCAATTTCAGTCAAGTACAAATTTTACAGAAATAAAATAATTCACCTCAAAGAATCCCTAATACGAAACTACTATAGGTTAAACTTTGAAAACTGCAGAAATGATGTCAAAAAAACCTGGAAAGTTATTAATGAAATTATTTCCACAAAAACAAAAAAATCAAAGTAGGTACAGAAACCTACAATACAGACCCTAATAATCAAAACCATCGTGAAGAACTAAATCTATATTTTTCTAAAATTGGCAAAAATATATCCTCCAAAAATCGATCCTCCTCCTGCAACTTTTAATGACTTTCTTATTGAGCCTTTCCCCAATTTGTGTACATTCCCACTAACCAGTGCTGATGAAATCAGACAAATAATTGCATCAATAAAATGCAAAACAACATCTAACTCCCTATGACATCCCAGCAAAGCTTTTAAAAATTTCTGCCAGTAGTTTATCCTCATGGTTATCTGAATTCTTTAATAAATGTATGGCAAAAGGTGAATTTCCCAATCTTTAAAATTGCACAAGTTACACCCATTCCTAAAATAACATCTCCTCAATCCCCAAACGATTATAGGCCAATATCCGTACTTCCAACTCTCTCCAAAATGTTTGAAAAAGTAATTTACAGCAGATTTTACTCTTTTGTCACGAGTAATTGTATATTGAGCCCACAACAGTATGGCTTCCGTACCAATCATTCTACTGAACTAGCAATTTCTGCCATCTATGATGACATGATTTGTACTAGAGATGACATGATTTGTACTAAAGATAACAAATTAACAACTTGTGCTCTGTTTCTAGACCTAAGCAAAGCCTTTGACTGCGTTGATCACAAAATATTACTTGAAAAATTGTTTTATTATGGAGTAAAAGGAACACCCCTAAAACTACTTGCTTCTTACTTGGACAACAGGTTTCAGTGTACCAAAATAGGAGATACTAAATCTTCCTTTTTGAATGTAACATGTGGCGTGCCCCAGGGATCTGTTGTTGGGCCTTTGCTATTCCTTATATATATTAATGACATTGTGAAAGCTTCCAACTTTAATACTGTTTTATATGCTGATGATATCAATCTGCATATTTCGGGGAAAAACCACGAAACCTTAGAAAAAACAGTTAACCATG
>Ga0210059_1001832_pt1 | contig 32507 bp, 16 predicted proteins | sample Ectturendosymbi2_FD_188042 | JGI IMG/M metagenome (GOLD analysis project Ga0210059, IMG submission 188042) | Ecteinascidia turbinata endosymbiont from Florida, USA - Sample 2 (SPAdes) (version 2) | ecosystem: Host-associated > Tunicates > Ascidians > Unclassified | place: Key West, Florida... | reverse complement strand
TGTAATCTGGACCAAAGTCGTGATTGGTTATAGTGACTTTGATCTGGACCAAGCCCTCGTTTTCTGTAAAAATCGAACAATCGGATGTCGGTAGTTCAACAGCTTGATACAAGAATTCGGTAACTCTTTCTTTGTTCGTTTTTTGATTTGTGCTGGGTAGAGGTGCAGGGTGTTAAGATGATAGATTTTTTTAATCAACAGGAGTTTTAGAAGCTGGGAGCACGTACGTGCAGATTGCTTAGCACCTTTGAGTGCGCGTCTCTAAGTGGCTTGCTCAAGCGCACAGCAGCGATAAGACAGGCAAGTTTAGGGAGTCAGACCATACGATCCGGAACCGTCGCTTTTAAAACATTGCGCTGCGGCATCGAAGTCGCGTACATATTTGCATCAGTAAAAGCAATTCCCGTAAAATGTCTTGTCTGGGAGAACACAGCACGCAAGGAACTTCAACCCCTTGAGTTAAACAGCAAGGTAACCACAGAATTTGCCCACAACGGCATCTCTGGGGGATTGCATAAAGGACGTTATTGCCGAATTGACATTACAAGCGAATTGAAATGCATACAAAAGATGCCATCACGACCAAACAAAATGTAACGTTATGGGCGAATTAACGTTACAGAGGAAGCCATTATAAATGAACTCAACTGCATAGAACAGATTTGCATAAGGTTTCCGGCCCCATTCGGATTAAACTAAAAACTTAGTTTCAGGGCAAATTGTTTATTTTTAGGGAAAATTGTTATTTTCATGGCAGATTTTTTCCGCCCCCCAAGTAAAATGCCTTCCCGTACGCCTATGTCTGTACGAGTATGTTAATTAAATCAGCTAGGACAGTTTCTCGTGAGTTTTACTTGGAAAAACGTATCTACATTGGGCTTACTCCATTATGGTTAACTGAGGGTGTTGCGACAATACTTTGCTGTGCAAAATTTGTCTTCATGCTGTTTACCATCAGCCTACAGCAGGGGTGGTAAACTTGTCTTCGACTGGGATCGACTAGAAAATTTCTTGATAATTCGCGATCGAACGTTCGGTAATAAAGTCACAAGTACAAAATGTCATAAAATGCAACGTTTTTCTTGTAAATGAATTTGTATTTACCACGCATTTACCATCGAGAGCCGAATTTTTGTATTTACCATCGAGAGCCAAAATTTTCATGTACGTTCTGGAATATTGATTGAAAAATGTTATTTTTAGGTATCTTGTAAATTCAGTGCAAAATCAGGTGCGATCGACCAACTGATACTCGGCGATCGACCTGCTGGCCATCCCTGACCTGTAGCATGAGTGGATTAAAATACTATATTTTGTATTGCTTGGAAAATGACAACTTAAAAAAGGCATAATAAGCCCTGTGTCCACTGACTAGCTTGTGCTTGTTTGGTCCATAAAATGTGTGGTTACTGTAACAAAGGAGTTTACGTGCAGCTAATCAAATCGACAGCTAGACGATACTTTCGAGGACGTCAACACGGTCCCGTATGAAAATGTATATGACCGAAAAATAAACCTACAAAAACGCTTGAAATCATGAAAATTTAATGAAGAGAACTTCTGAACTGCACAAAAAAGATATAAATTCCAGGCAAAGATCGTATTGCCGTTTCTTCTTGAGAAGAATGTAGGCAAGGCTTTAATTTCTGTTGAAGATCCATCACCAAAATCGGCACCACAAAAGATAGATTTTTGAGGGGGGACCACGGCCTACTTAAGATATCTTAAGTAGGCCGTGGGGGTACTACACATAAGAGGGGCATACTTTCACGCTTTTCAGACAAACGGTCAGCTAGGTCACACCTGCGTGGGGCACCAAAAACTAAGATGGTCTAGGGCCCCGCGCTCCCTAAATCCGTCCCTGTACGCAAGAGCCACTTTCACAGTCGTAAAGCACTGCACGGCAAATATTAACAAAAATGATTTGTATCAGAATAAACCGAAAAATGGTTAAGGAAAAATTGCATGACCTTTTCAACAACGTTTTCAGTAGTCAACATTCTATCACTCAATATCTGTGTAAACAGTTAGCCTGCTTGGTTTACATCTGCTGTTTAAACTATTCGTAAAAGTATGTGCAATCTCAAAAACAACAGTCTGCCATTTACCTTGATAAAATGTTTAAATCACCTTAATGCTTGCGAGTTACGATTTTTGTAACAGGCAATATCCTATCACAAATTTCACACACATGTAAATGTCCCTGTGTTGCCAAGCAAGCTTTTTGGATTCTGTTTTCGGCAAAACAAATGGGTCTGTTTACTCGAAAGGGCTATTGCCAATTCGTAATTATTCTACATTTAGCTAAATCTTCAGTGGTAAAAAGACTTACGCTGTCGCACTCGCAAGCATTTAAGCTTTTAGAAATTGTGACGTTACGTTGAAACATGTATATCGTATAATTAGTTTTAGTGAAGTGAAAGTATAGCTCTTTCTGTGCAAAATCAACTGCATTTATAGGCCTGTGAATAAGCTTAATCGGCAGAATTCACCACAACCTCGTGACGTGCAAGTATAGTATAAGACGTCATCAGTAGGCCGTAAACAACAACTTTGGGAGAGATCACATCACCACGCCACGGCATTGACTACGCCCACTGCTTTTTTGAGTTAAAAACAATTTTATGTTCAGCAGCAACTATGGGTTTGCGGAAAGACATTTTAAAGGAGACGGACGGAAACCGTTCGTGTTAATAAAAATTTCATTACGTTGGTTTTTCATGTCTGTTGGTGGATTTAGAGCTCCGGGAAAAAGTGATATCTTGAAAAAGGAATTGAATTTCATGTAGGCACTGAACATCGCAGTTACAAATTTCTGACGACAGCAAGTTTGAACAAAGTTTTTGCACCAAGGTCAGCTTAAAACATACAGATTCAAGGTCATCGCAAGAGAGGGCGGGTAATGTCGACCCCATTCTTATTGGCATTGGCAATGTTTTTGGTAAAGTTTTACAAATTTTCAAATTCGTGCTATTCGGCGTTCGTAAATAGTGACAACCCTTTTTTCAGTCATTCGCTGAAAGCTTGAAATGATTTGCAAAATGTGTTTCCTTCTTGCCCTTTCCTAGAGTTTGAGAAACATTTTTGAATTGTCGATTAATTGTTTCCCTTATCAAAACAAAACATGTAGGCTTTCTTGCCAAATCTGCTTCATAACAATACTTCAAATTCACTCAGGCTTGAACATATGCGTTACTTTATGCAAGGTACAATGCGTTACTTTGGACAAACTTATACTGAAGATGCCGTATGGCGAAATCGATTTCCATTAAATAACATCAATGCGTGCTGATTTTTGTCACTTGTGCACAGGCTGTACTTGATTTGAAGATATGGGAAGACAAGAATCGCCGCAGTTAATAGAAAGGAAGACACAGGTTAATGCTAATGCTCAAGCAACAAGCAGAGCTTCGAATTTAATTTGAACAAGGTACAATTCTAAAATAGGGCTTAAAAAGAAAGACATACTCAGGTACAAGTCTACCTCTGATACGTGATATACCTACATGGGCATTTACGTTTAAAAGTTCAAAATGGACATTTGAGCACGCACGAATTGCAGCGTGTACTCCAAATATTCTGTTTATTGCCTGTGTGTATAGCACAGACGAAGGCATTAAAAGAATATGGCAACCTTAAGCGCGAAGGTTAATGACGTTGTTGATAATGGGCAGTAAAATATACCACGCTCTGAAGTAGCCCTCTGCTATCAGCTTCCAAATGTAGCTTGTTGTTACTGAATGTACAAATAATTTCAAATAGCAGAATTAAGCAATACGCATGTCATGCGATCAGAGGCGAATTTTCATTTTCGGGGCCTTAGGCTGTTTTAACTTGGGAGCCCTTCTGGAAAGTTTGCGACGACTGATGTCATACAAATTAGCACTACACGTGCTCGTTACATTCACTGAATCAGTTGTTCCAATTTAAAAACATATGATTTTATTCTGAATTTCCTCGATATCACGAACAAAAACAGTCACAACGAAACGAATGCAAAAGGCAGCGGTGAAGTTATCTGACTACACTCACATTACATATTTATTGAGTACCTCGCTTGACACTGACCTCGTGTGATCTAAAAAATGGATTCAGGCGTTTTTTCCACACATTATACGTAACAATAACCGATTCTCAACGCCATAAAAACAGAATGCTCATCGTCATTCATTTCAATCTTTCGCGCTCATTCATCTGTCTATGGCAACGGTGTACAACCTGCAGCCGTACGGCCGCATCCGGCCTTCGATAATGAAATTTGCTGCTGTCCACATGTAATTTAAAATATAAGATTTGGCGGCCGTGCTGGCATATATTGAAGCAAAACAAATGCAAGGCAAGAAAATCAGTCGACACGATGCGTAACAAGCTGGATGGTGATGTCACAAAGAGTTATAGAATCAATACGCAATTTATGTTTGAATGTGTTTTGTGTTAGCAGTTGGCACTTGGCAGTAAGGGGTAATCATAGCCGTAAGTGTGCGTTGTGCGAGTTGGCGGCCGTACTTCATATAAATAAAAGTAATGCGGCCGGCAATAGCAAAAGGTTGTACACCCCTGATCTATGCCATAGGTTCCCAAGCTTTTTCGAAACTAGCACCATTTTCATAAAAAAAAGTGACGCCCGCACCTCCTCGTTTTGAAAAAAGCGTAGAAATCACAAAAATAGTCAGATGTTTGCAGTATCACCATTTCTTAAAATTACCAGTCACAATACATAAGTTTGCTGACAACGCAACAGAAAATACTCAGTTCTGTTTAGGTTTCATACCTTACTGCTCATTAGAAACAAACCTAGTGACTTTGTTTGCTACTTCTCTGAAATTATCCGCTCATAACTTGGCACACAATTGGTCGACAGGGCCACGCGTAAATCGTTCGAGGGGCCCAGATGACCATTGGACTGGGCTTCGATAGGACTGGTTCCGGACTGTAATGAATTTCTGCCGATTTGGATTGGATCCGGACTGTAAACCGCTTTATAAATTTAGGATCAGGATCATATTTGGATTGAGATAATGGAAAAGAATTGCATATTTTTTGTTGTTAAAAAGGTGTGTTTCGTAAATTCTTGGACCTAATTCTTGGAAGGGTTCAAATGGTTCTAATACTTGCTTTTCAAATTAATTCAGATTCTCACAAATATGTTGTTGCAAAGGGCGCTAGAATAGACAGGGCTCTTGCACACAATTTTGGTAACTTTGCCTCGTTGAACACCAGAAACTTTCGAGTTCTGTAGCATCAAACAATAATCTCGCCATATTTGCGCCATAAACAATTAAACGTCACAATACGTTTACAACCGCATTAACGACCATCTTTTGCGTAGTAACCGCAGCGTGAAGCAGAAATAGCAATCCACGCATTTATCAATTGTTAAATTAGTAACGTTAGCTGGAATAATTAGGCTGGATAAGGTTCTTTTCAGTAATAGCACTTGCAAGCTTACATAAACCTCGGTTCTTTTGGAAAAAGTACTGGTACTTCCAAGAAAATACAACCTCTCACCCTCAAAAATCTCATTTGGACCCCCGAAAATCTTGCTTCGGACCCCCAGGTGTCCGGGAACCCCCGATTGGGAACCGCTGTTCTATGGAGATCTTTTGTTAGCTGCATAGTATAAAACGTGCGCTAAACCAAAACAAAAATACAAATATAATTGCTTACAGAAATGCTGGAAATTGTCCTTACTCCCAAAATTTTGGGGCCCCCCGAAATCGGGGCCCTACGCTTGAGCCTTTTTAGCCTAATGGCAAATCCGCGCCTGCATGCGATGTACGTAAGCTTCATATTTGCTGTGATTTTTCAAGTAGGCTGACTGGTCTCCTCTCAAAATCTTTGACTTGGGCCCCCAAATTCCTGGATGCACCACCGATTGCACATGCAATGTCGGTTTTTAGCTCATAGCGCCAGCGGTAGTACATTGCAACAGTCACAAGAAAAAAAGTGCGAAAAAGGTGAAGTCTAGTATTACGTAATACTTTCCAAGTTAACGGGTTTTGCCTCTGTAACTGGTAAAAAATCAGCGAATCGGATTTTGTTGCGGATGTGCATAAAGGGTTGTAGCCTCCCCAGCTGTTTTGCTATCGGACAAAAATTATTTGAAAAAAATGTGATTTTTTCAAAAATATTTTTTGTCAATTTAACTCTTTGAATTCTGGTATTAATAGGATGAAAATTTCCTTAGGTGTACTTTAATTCCTTAAGGAAGTTAAACTTTTCCAAATCTACCTTTTGAGCATACTTTTTTGGGCAAAACGCCGTAGCCTTCCAGATTATTTTGCCTCCTATGCCTATGAGCACAACTGTTGTGTGTTCAGTAAGTAAGAAAACGAAAGACTAATGAAAAGACTCCGCTTGCACGCTAGGTAAAATATTTTATATTTCCGTTGAGGATACAAATAGCTTGTATGATATGGTCTGTAACTGCAAATGTTAAATTCGCATTTTCGTTTGCTGTATGAAAGAAAACAACCTTGTGTTGTAATCAGCGGCTAGTGTTCTTCAGGAACTTTCCATAAAGTTCTGGTCTGCATAGAAAAAGAGTTTGGACACCACTGCTTGATTTTATCTGCGAAACTAGATCTACACTTTTCAGTATGCGGCTGTGCATAGAGGAGAAACGTATAAACAACCCGTGATGATTAACAAAGCTATCTATTTTAGTTTTTAAGTTCAAATTCTTGATCGGATTAGGATCAAAATTTAAATTTAAGCGGCTGGTGAAGTCGTTTTTAGTTATCACTAAGTACCATTTCGTTTTTCAATAAGAACTGAAGATGCCTGCTCAGTAGGTGGAATACATACTCGGTAAACTTCATATTGTCTGATTCATGGCTATGGAAGAATTCCATTCGACAAGCACCGTCACCTGAAGTACTGTAGTTCTTTATAATTCCTGTGTTAGCGTATTCAGATTACTGAGTTTTTTAATGACGGTACTTAGCGGCAGGCTGAAGCCTAAGATTTGCTTCTTGCCGAAGGGGTTGAAGTGAACGCTCTTACCCAAGGAGCGCTACGGCGATTCTTATTGGCCCTGGATCGAACACACAACCTTTCGCTTGAAATTGCTGAAGTCCATTGAACGGTCACGTGTGAAATTGCATAAATCAGTATTAGCTAGGAAGCGCGAGTTGTGAAATTCTCTACCGGGGTTTTCCGGGAGGCCGCCCAGGGCCGTTAATAGGAAAATAGACACATTGGGAAAATAAGACGTGGATCAAACAACCGCCCGGGCTATTATACCGCAGTTGCATATTGCCTGTGTCTGAATTTTATTCACTAAAGCATTGTGAATCACCTTGTATGTCGTAATGGCTTTTTACATTGTATGTAATAATGGCGCACAATACAGTCTGGAGCGTGGGCACAAATATCTAAATAGTTTTAAAAGTCTGTATAACGTTGGACGTACCGTGTAAGGGAACAGGTACAAATAGTATTCAACTGAAATCTTAGCACCATATAAACGCCCTCCTAAAATAAGCGCCCATGGGCGGACTAAAGACTGGGCAGCATTCTGGAAAACCCCGGTACGTGTAAAACTTTAATAACTGATCATGCAAATTTTACTCAAAACTGCAAAACGATGATTCAAAATTCTGACCCAAACAACCGAAGTATTTCTCATATGTCCAAGGATTTCTTGATGAGCACAAGATTAGCGTAGGGAAATTGCTGTATGACACCAATGAAGAACTTAGTCAATCAAATATGCAATCACGAAATATTAATCTTTGCGAGTAAAGCGTTCTGCAAATTCTTGCGCAGCGTCCGGTCTTTCCAGAAAAGTATTACCGCAATATATTTTGCTTCAGACATGAATTTTTATTGCAAGTTGTGTTTTATCGATGGTTACAACATAACCTGCTGAGTCTTACATTTAAATTGTTCTTTGAGCTGTAGTGTTACTACGTGTTATTCTTTTAACGTTCCATAGAGGACCAAAAATGTCGGACAACCATTTAAAGTTCAATCAAGATCCCTTGTGTTCAAAAATATGATTAGAATGATACCTAGACGTCATCTATTTTATTCCAACGCGACTTTTCTCATAAACAGCTTTGGAAGTAACAAATATTTCAGCAATCAGCACACACGCTCTGGCTCTTCATACCAACTTTACCCATCATGTTATTACAGTTTCACTGATACTTTCATCTTTTTTCAACTCCCCTGTACACTGATTTCGCCGCTCTTTGGATCACTTCTCGTCAAGTGACATACTTTACAGCAGCGTTTTACTGTTGAATTTTTGCAAAAACTTCTCTCCGCTTTATTTTCAGTTTTTAAGTCCTATGTTATGTAGGCTCGTCATGCGTTTACAGACACTTAACGTGCTTATCAAACGAAAGTACTTCGTCGGTTTTTATGTTTTAACCAATAGGGTCACTCAGATGAGAATCGCTTCTGAATAGTTTTACCTCTGGCAAAGCAAATTATTTTAAAAGTTTTTGTAAAAAGTCTTGTTCAAAAAATATCTTCAATTGTCACACGTTTCCCTTGGCCAAGTTTTGCGAAATAGGCCTAGGAGTTTTGATTTCGCAACAGCAGTAACTAAACACCAACGGTGCTATTGTGCCGCTTCGCGCGATTATCGCAAGCAAAGAAGTGATTACCGGCGATTCCACTGCAGTACAGCTGTAAAATAGCTATTTGTTTCCTGCCTGTATGTTTAAATTGATGGAAAATCGCTTAAAATGGTGATATGACATAGTGCTCTGTTTGCAATCGGTCCGTAAATTTATTTTGTTCTCACTTAGTGATGCTGACCAAACTTCTAGGGTTTTTCATTTGCCCCCTAACATTGACAATTACAATAATCAGCACACAAGCATGCCTGGGTACGTGTATCTAACGATAAATTTTAAAAAGACATTTTGAAACACTGGGGATTATTATAGGTAAAACTCCTATTTCAAACAGAAGTTTGACTGGCTGTTTTAGTAAAATCAAAACCAATAGCTCATGATGAAGCAAAACTTTTTTGGGGTTGAAGATGTGCTGTTGCCAAGAAAAAAATTATAAAGAATTTGTGGGTTCGGCATGGTGTTGTAAACGTTAACAAGCTCATATTTGTTGTTGACAGTTTTTTCCTAGCTCATCACCTCCGACAACAAACAAATGCATATCCACTCTTGCTACATCTGTGTTTTCAGCAGGTGATGCACTAGACGCGAAAGCGTAGCCTAATTGAATAAACCAGCGTTCCCCAAACTTTTTGGATGCTGGGCCAAATTCGCAATCTTATCAGCGTCCGCGCGCCGGACTATTTTGTGTATCGAAAACAAAAAAATACAACGCGCCTGACACTAGTCATATTTGTATTTTTCTCTTTATTTTCATTGCTCGTTACCATGTTTGCAATGTGATTTGTGAAACTACTTCTTTTGTTACATGATAGTTGTAGGTGAATATTTGGTTCCATGCTTGATGCTGCAATAAGGAGAGTATCGTGCAAATATGCATCTGAAATTCTTTTCACAACTGCCAGATAACGCTTACGCTTCACACTCCAAATGCTCACTACAATTTACAAATTTCGCAGCACTAATACAAGCTATGTTAAGTCGACAGAAGTTTAGGCGCTAAGGCCAAGCACATGTACAATACACGGTTGCCAGGTCCTGATGAACCAAAAATGCCAAATCTCTCGTCAAAATATGTCAAATAGCTTCAGAAATTTGCCAAACAAGCCGTAGCCAGTCGTGTAGCCAGACCAAAAATTTGGGAGGGACCAAAAAAAGTTGGGGGAGCCAAAATGCTTGATTTTAGGCAAATAACACTGTTTTGTTTGGAATAACGCCTCTCGAAGCACAAAATGACTATATATTCTGAAATTTTTGGGGGACCATGGCCCCCTAGGCCCCTTGGCTACGCCTATGGCCGAAGCAGGCCGACGGCTGTCGGTTTTGAATTACCCGGATGAGTAAAGGCAAAAATGCAATGTTACTTTGGAACCAAGCCTGGAAGCATTGCATATAAATACTGTTTTAATTGCCAACAGTGACATCTACTCTTATAGAAAATTCTTAATAAGAAATGCCTATAAATATTTCAAACAATACAGGTTGTGAAAATACAAGCATGCATCATGCCGCAGTTTAATTACTTTGAACCTGGTACACAAGAAATTGATATGTAATAGTGTTATATATCACATGCCACAAAATATCTACAGTACTAGACAGTGCAGCAGTCACAGAGAACCCACAGAAACACTATCAGGCTTTCCAGGTTCGCATGGACCACATACGCCAAATCGCAAGGCAAAATATGCTATATAACAGGAGTACACAACACAGGGCCGACGGACCAAATGTGGCTCGCCAGAAGCTTGAAAATGGCACGCAAGTGATTTACTGAATACATTCAATGCTTTTCAAGGTAAACTGAAGCACTTTCAACAGCAGTTGTCAACTGACAACATGATACACTGATGCAGTTCAAAAGCATGTCTTCATTTATAAATAAAACTCAGACAGACTTGGTACCTCATTTTGAAAAATACCTGAAAATGTGTGAAGACCTTCGTGAAAACTTTTTAAAACGCTTTCAAGATCTTAATGGACACGAAACGTAAATGAATTTGTTTAAAAAATCATTCGGTGTGAAAGTAGAAAATGTTAACGGCGCTGACTTCTAAGACTTGCAGTCAAACGCAGCTTTGCACGACTTTCCAAGGAAATTCATTAATTAATTTTTTCTCTTGACTCGAAGAAGAGAAGTATCCGGTGTTGTTGAATAAAAAGAATCTGGTTTGTAAATTTGCAAGCACGTACTGTTGTGAACAAGCCTTGTCAAACATGAAAATAAACAAACCTATGCTGCGAACTAGGGTAACAGATGGACATTTAGGTGCAGTAATGCGTGTTGCTATTTTATCGTGAAAGCAAAATTTTTCAACTTTGGTCCAATAAAAACGTGTCCAACGCAGCGTTTTCTTCCGCTAACTAATTTCTTATGTATGTGTATGTTTTTGGAAATGTAAACACTTGTTTGTTGTTTTGTGTAATAAAGAAGTTCGTTTTTACTGTATGAGCAATGCATTTGACATGGTGTAGCACGCAATTAGGTTTTAAGCAAAATTGTGGCCTCAATCTATTTGAGTTGGGCACCCTGCTACGTAGCTTCAATAAATGTCGAAAAGACTGAAAAAACTAAAAGGTAAGCTGAGACAGGTTTTAAAAAAATACCAAACAACTTTTTTCTGCCAGCGCTACTAAAAAAGCCCAAACAGTATTTTCTCAAGCCAAATCGCTTTAAATAAGGCCGGAAGTCAGCAATTCCGCATTAAAAATACCAAGGTGGCAACCCCTGATGCAACAAGGGTGCTGGTGCGCAGGAATTTCCAACGAAAAAGCAACTATGCCCTAACGATTTTCTGTTTGCGTTTACTTGTCAAGTTGTCTGTGTTGTTGGCAAAATATAACATGACAAACGAATGGCCCACGTCCTGAGCAAATCACTTTTCAGCTGAAACTTTTGTAGTTGGGCTTTAGATCAAACCGGAAAGCTTGGTTTGTTTTGGTTTTTAAAGCCCATCTGAATAAAATTCTCATTTACAGCATATGTTTTCTGCATTTGTGTCATTGCATCTTACGTTAATTTATCTACACGAAATTGTTACAATGCTAAACATTCCTACGAAAGCTCGCGGGCCGGATTGGACCCTTTCGCGGGCCGGATCTGGCCCGTGGGCCGTACTTTGGGTACCGCTGGAATAAACAATTTTTCCTGTTATTCATGTGAGATTTCGGTTATGTTCGTGCAGAGAGTGCACAAGCTCAGCTCAGTGGATGGGCTGGATCCGTATGAAATGTTAAACACTGAAACAGTAGTCAATGAAATAGAATATATTCGAATAACATTTCAGGACCGAGGATGTGCAGAGCTACGTGAAATCGATTTCCCATTTTAAAAGTTTGCTGGTAGATTCGACTGCGTCGCGTTTGTGGAGACTAGTTGCTTGGAACGTATGTTGTTACTAGGCACTTATTAGTGATATTTTTTTTAACAACACAACTGAAAGCTTGATTGCATTCAGACTTAAAATGAAAATGAAAAATCACTTTGTCCAGTAATGAAGTGGCAAAAACAAAAGTGGGGGAACGTTCCTTGAGAAAAAGACATCCCAAACTGGTAGCTAAGATAGTTGAGTGTTGTTCAATGAATAAATTTTGCAAAAAAGAACAACAAAGGCGTCAGTGGTGTCAAAGGTGGCCTTAAGGTGAGGCGAAGAAGGAGACCGTCTTTGGCCCGGCCGCTTGTTAGGGGCCCCGTTTTCAGCTGACGCGCATTTTCTTTCTACATTAATGGCACTTTTTCAGTGTCAGTATTTTGTTTGCGGTAGTTCTGTAAAAAAATTCATGATTGTAACAACTTTCAATTGTTGCAGACTGTCATGTAATTCTTTTTAGTAATGTTGTCCTATGCTGTTGTTAATCAAAGATGTCTCAGATCTTTCGTATTTTCATCTTCAGATCTTTTGATTCCATGCAACTGTGCTACCTGCTAGCCTGGTATGATCAGTTTGAACAATGAAACATGTATTATATGCCATTGGTTTGAAGTTACAGCCTTACCTTTCTCTTTAAATGGGATTTGTTTAAAAAACATTGTGGAGTACCATTTGCAGTTTCATTCCATCTTTTCACTGCGAGGTATGAACTTCACTGCAAGGTAAGTTTTGATGCCAACGTATTGCATCGCAAAATTTTTTAGTGTTTTCACGAAGAATTGTTTCATGCATGCTCGTGTGCAATTCCAGTTACAGAAGTCATGCCATGGTCTCAGAGGCATAGCCATGGCCCACGTACCCCTGCCAACTAAAAGAAGTTGTTTCAAAATTACCCAATTTTAGCAAAATGGTCTTCATCAAAAAGGTTTTAACATAACTGATTGTGCACAATGGCGTCATCATAGGATCCCTTTCAATCTCGCCTCAGGTCTCCTAAACTAGTCACCGCTGAGAAGTGCCATAATTTTGATGCAGCAATGAAAATAGTAAATAAACGTCCCCCCTTTCAAACTATAAACGGTGGGGGTGACATTCTCTCAATAACACTGTTGAGTATACACAGAGGCGAATTTTCATTTTCGGGGCCCTAGGCTATTTTAAATTGGGAGCCCTTCTGGAAGGTTTACGACGACTGATGTCATATAAATTATCACTACACGTGCTCGTTACATTCATTGAAAAAGTTGTTCCATTCAAAAACATATTAGTTTATCCTGAATTCCCTCGATATCAGGAACAAAAACAGTCACAATGAAACTGACGAAAAAAGGCAGCGGTGAAGTTATCTGACCACACTCACATTACAGATTTACTGAGTACCTCACTGGCCTCGTGTAATATGAAAAATGGATTAAGGCGTTTTGTTCCACACATTATACGTAACAACAACCAATTCTCAACGCCATAAAAAGAGAATGCTCATCGTCATTCACTTCAATCTTTCGCGCTCATTCTTCAATAGAGATCTTTTGTCAGCGGCATAGCAAAAAACGTGTATTGAACCAAAACAAAAATACAAATAAAATTGCTTACACAAATGCTGGAAATTGTCCTTACTCCCAAAATTTTGGGGCCCCCTAAAATTGGGGTCCGTAGGCTTAAGCCTTTTCAGCCTAATGGTAAATCCGCGCCTGAGTGTACACCATCAAGTACGCCGCAATCCAAGGAAACAAACAGTAACTTGAGCAACAACAACTAACGTGTTATTAGTTAGGAATGCAGCTGTGAGCACTAACTGATGTTGGTTGGACTGACTGGAAAAAGTGCCAAAAAATAAGTAAGCGGGCAAATTTTCAGGACAAAGGTTTTGATTTTCCGAAGGAATGAAATAAGCAGGGTATTCAGCGTACTTAAATGTGTTGAACAAAACACAAGATTGAATTTGTAAAGAAACAGAAATAGCCTATTTGCTCTTGGGTCTATTTTTAGGGAAGTATGAAGGAAATTTCGAATGTCCATTTTCCAGCAAACGGTCACAATACGGCGAACGTTTCAAATTGTGTAAATGATGTTTTCGCAGGATAAATATTTTTCCCCTTCTTTGTAAATTTCCTTGCTGTACGCATTTGGATGGAATGGGGAAGGTGTTTGGAAAAAGCTAAAAGTGTTGAAACAAAGTTTTGGTAGGACGCGGATACTATGCTTTGGCGTTTGGTTGCTTAGCTTTGCTTGCTGATAAAAAGAAACACAGCATTTTTCATGCAAATATTTAATTTATTTGTTTATGCAGACACGTAGTCCATAGTATAAACGCACACACTGCAGAAGGCAGGTTGATGAAAACAGACAAAACATAACGTTTTACAAGGCATTGGAGTCGGCGGAATCACAGGGTTACAGACACTTTTTGCAACTGCGTTGAACAGGGCCGGCCCTAGCATGCGCGATGCCTGATTGGAAGCACTTTTGCGCGGCCCAATTCAGTGGGGTGTGCAGATGTTTGAGGGGGCATCATGATGATTGAAATCGGTGACGTAAATAGCGAGGCCCACAGGGGCGATGCTTATGGGCTCTGGGGTCATGTCTCAGTTTCACCTCTCCAACAGCACCTTCAACGAACATCTCCGTAACACCCAATAAATCCAAGGGCTACTACACTGAATACATCGTCTCTGGTCAGATACTTCTCGCGCGGTATCGCAGGCCAATTGGCCGTGTGTGGCCAATTTACCATAATAAAATTGGCCATGTGTAAGAGGGCCACATAAGCTATTAAACAACAATTCGAGGGCCGGACATCTTATGTAATGTCATTGTTTCGGGATATGTTACACTCTACCAAATCAACAAATTTTTCGTAAATATATTATTTTTTCATTGTTGCTTTGCAGGCAGGATGAAATGGCTTCTCAGGCTAGATCTGGCCCACGGGTCGTAGTTTGAAGAACCCTGGTTTGAACTATAGCCTATGATACAAAAATTGCCTTTGCTAAGAGATTCATTTTTCGTGCTTTAGCATCAGCAAAGTCCAGAACTTTGTCTGAAACATTTGTAGAAAGTAATTGCAGAATTCCCAATAACTATAGTATAAACCAACAGGAAAGTACTTTATTAACTTCCAGAACTACCACGGAAGTCATTCCATCTTTGCACCTTTTTTACACTTTTTGCAACTTTCAATTTGTTAGGCTATATGTCAGAAAGTACGATGCCAACCTGTGTGGAATTGATGCCATTTTCGGTATTACTTCATGATGCAACTTTCACCACAAGCCATGGTAACTAGAGGCTTGAGCGAGGGTGGGAAAATTTAGCTGAAGGAGGTCCACTGGCCACCGTAGGAGGGCCACTAACCAACAATCAGAAAAAGATTCTACAAATTATAATGAATCCGGATGTGGATGGCTATACTAAAACCTGATATCACCAGAAAATACTCCGAAAAACGCAAACGAAAACCAGAAGAATGCCAAATACCGAAATATAAGCTAAATGGATGTTTAGTTTTTACATTTTGTTTGCCAGGAGGAGTGGTTCTCACCCTTGCCCTCTCGTGAGTTACGCAACTGACCACAAGAAACTCATGAGGCTTACTTCACTTAAAGCTAACTGTCACTTCCGTTACTTTGCAAATGGCGTAACTGTTAATATTCGTAAAAGGAAATTTCTGTCACTTTTTAAGTAATCGTTATTTTTGCACACCTGTAATAATCGTTCATTTGGCATTATTAAACTAGTTTTATTTATCTTAGGTTGCCTCATAACTTCATCAGATCTCTACGAGAGGAAATATGAATAACGCTATTAAAACTGACGCAGCTACACACATTTACAATTACATTTGCAAATAACCTTTTGAAGACAAGTAGCTGCAACTATTAAACAGCAACAATTAACTGTCGAACCGCATTTTGAAGCAACCACTGAAACTTGACCTGCCAAATCCGAAAGGCTTGCCACTGAAACAGAAAACAGCTTCAAAGCCTAAAGATTTCCTGTCTTAACCCACAGCTATTGACAAAAACGGACTGTACATTACCCAAAAACAATCGCCATTGTTACGATTACAAAAGGGTGGTGAAAACCGCGCAGTTGACTTTGATTTTCGTTGGCAACGGGCCCCACGCTTCAAAAATACTGTGGGCCCCGCGATGGTACTACACAAACAGCTTCAATACAAAGTGTAAGTTTGCTTATGTTAGTAGGCGGAGCGAGGGGCGCCCTTCGGCGCGGGGCCCGATTGGAAGCAATCGGTCCAATCGGCTAAAGGCTGGCCCTGGCGTTGAATGCAGATCCATAGGGTTACAGACACATTGTTAACACTAATGTTAGCTAACACGTAACACTTGCTACAACACTACTGCTGAGTAGGGCGCCTATTCCTAATCTGGTCGAGTCCAGGTAAAATACCAATGCATTGTGACATGACACGCCATCAAGCAAACAGACACTGCAAAGTTCGTTCACTCATTCACAGAGTACAATGCGATTGTAGTGTTCAAAGAATAGGGACGAATACGAACAAGCTGACTGCATCAAAGCACGTAACCGTATGTTGTTAGATTTTCTGCATCTTTCGAGAAGCAGGTACGTGCAACAGAGTCTCAAAGGTAGGAATGTTACATTGAACTCGGTGGCTTCTAACACCCGCTCTCCAGGGCGGGTTGTATAGAGCTCTGCATCCAAAATTATGTGCCACACGCAATCTCCACATGCATGACTTCCTGAAATTGCACCATAATTGTGATGCATACATGTGAGTGGAAAAGGAACGAAAAAGTACATTTTTAACTGGATTTGAACATCGGGAAAAAGAGGCTCGCAGCTTATTTGCTGCACAATATTGATGTCGCAGTTGTCTCTGATTGTCTTTGTCATCTGAGAGCTCAATATCCAATACAATCCCCAGATATTTGTATTGGTTAACAGATTTTACGTTTTGACCACCCAGTGTCAATAATGGAGTGACTGTGCTTTTTGCATTCTTAGCCCTAAACGTCATAAAAACAGATAAAAAATCAACAAAGAAAAATGTAACTACTTATGTAACACGCAGGGAGAGAGAACACACTAAAAGTTTGGAAACCAATGAATGAAAAGTGTATACGCACAACTTTAGAGAAACATCCTTGGTCTGAACTGCAATGTATATGTACTTAGCACGGGCGTCCGCAGGGAGTGAAAAACGGGCATTTGCCCCCCTGGAAATTCGGATTAAGAGCCAATAATTTCTAGAAAACCTGAAGTCAGCAGCTTTGTTTCGATTATTTCACTCTTAAGACATCTTCAGTAGGCCGTGTTTCCAGGGGCGTAACGAGGGGGGCAAGGGGGGCACAATTCCCCGGGCGCTGAATGACTGCGGGGGCGCCGAAAAGTCACAATAATGTCACAAGTACTTTCTTCATTACAGTGCATTTACTTCCGAAAGACGTCAGTTTCGAACACGGGGGCGCCAAACTCGCTTCTTGCCCCGGGCGCCATCTAACCTCGTTACGCCCCTGCGTGTTTCACTTAATTCTTGCCACGACAGTTTTTTTGGCGGTATGGCGTTCACTGTTCTGGTATCATGCAGTGATTACGTCCGCTCCTTTGCCTGCAAAGTCAGGATTCGAAAATTGGGAGCGGATTGTTCTACCATTGGTCTTTATTTCGTAACAATACCATGGCAACAAATCACCAAAGGTTCACTTCAAGTTACGGAGAGTGTTGCCATTTTGGCTGATTTGCTACTAAATCTAGTAGGTTTGCCTCACTGTCAGCAGTAAAATTTTCAAGCAAATTTTTAGGGGTTCGAAGGATTTTTGCCGCATTTGCCCAAACTTTCCCGAAAAGCTTTTGTGCGCCTTTTGCCCCGAAATTTTCTCCACAAAGAACATGAATAACTGTTTTTGGTGTGACCTCCAAAATAGGTCCTGATTGGGTTTTTCTGCAAACGTTGGGCGCCATTTTTGCCCAGATTTTCAAGGATTTGGCCCCAAATTTTCAAAGGTTTTGCCCAAATTTTCAGGGATTTTGCCCAAATTTTTGACAAATCAAAACTTTTTGCATCCCCGCCTCCTGCACCACTGTAGCAGTTAGCTGATTTTCTAGCAGAAAACCGTTTGTGAGGCTTAACAGGTAACAAATTCCTGACAAAAATTTGTTTCAATAGTTTTTGGAGATGAAAACTATGCCATTTTTATCAAAAAAATGTATCTTCTTGATGAAGCTTTAAATTGGGCAACACCAGGACCAGGCACATGGGCGTCCGCAAAGGGGGGAAAACGGGCATTTCCCCCTTGGAAATTGGGACTAAGAAGCAAAAATTTATTGAAAACGCGAAATCAGAAGTTTAATTCCGATTAGTTGGGTTAAGCCTTGTAATGATAGTTTATTTGCCGGTGAAACACTCACTCGGCACGAGAGCCAGGTTCACAGTTCTAGTTCTGGTGTCATATGCAGTGACGAGCTTGCAGTTCACTCATAACTGCTGAACGTAGACATCTTGGCACGTAATGCAGCGAAACAGCGACTGCTGATATTAGTAAGCCACGGAGGTTTATACCAGGGGTCTCAAACTCAAATTGCTCCGAGGGCCAAATGAGGACTTATAAAGTAACTCGAGGGCAGCATATACGGCGCTGACGCAGCAGTGACTGTACGTGAACCTCACTTGAAACATTTAAACCTGCGAAAGATATCGTGAGTTACAGGCAAATCATTTCTAGCCATCTCAACGTTCGTTTAAACTTTCAAGGGAACTTGTTCACTCGCTGGCCGAGCATTTTTAAACACCGGCGAATAAACTAAATGACGTAAATGTTGATTATTTGAAAATTCCCAAAAAGCATCGCGGGCCGCACAAAACACCCGTGCGGGCCACATGCTGTCCGCGAGCCACGTGTTTGAGGCCTGGTTTACAATATATGTGTAAAACAGCATGAGTGAAAAAGAAACATTGCTGCCAACAAAGTGCATTTTTGCAACCAACACTCCCTCTGAAGTGCGCAACTGTACAGACCATTTACGCAGTGAAATCTCAACTCGCGCACTTGCGACATTCCAAAACATAGAAATAACACAAAAACAAGAAGCTATTTGAAATAAATGCGTACTTTGTTTGGTTTTTGATAATATTTTATATACTTATTCAGTTTTTTTAAGGAAAATGTTAGGTACCGGCTGTGGACTTGTGGGGACCCGATTTCTCTGATTCTAGCGACCCGATTTTCAATTCTAGGGACACCATTCGGGTCCCTAAAACGACTTAAAAAAACCCTGTACTTGTTCTAATAATTCACAAAGCTTTCAATTCATTCAGAACTCTGCTAGCTCAGTCTGAAAATCTTCATGCACACTAAAACAAACATTTGTTCAGTGTAAAATGATCTTAGAAAGAAAACCCTGTTTGCAACTATTGCCGTAATTTTAGGCGTTTTCTTTTTGGTGTAGAAAGGGTGAAGCGCTTTGTGTACGTCCATTTTCGCTGCATTGTCAATAAACCGAAAACGATAGGCCGAAGCAAAATTTCGACTTTGCCCCCCCCTGGAAAAATTTCTGCGGACGCCCTTGGTACTTAGTTTCGTCACTTGCCACCACATGTAACACAACAAGTTTGCGTTGTTGTTTTGAAAAAGGCGGAACGAAGCCGCTTGGTTAGACAGATTTTTATGTAGTCTAATACCATAGACATATGGGGCGGGAAGCAGGGGGAGAAATTTCCCCCCAGATTCGGACAGGAAAAAAAATTCCGGCAATACTGCCCGATCTGTTTAGGCAGTTTTCTTAAACAGAATAATCGTTCTGCAAAACTTTCCTATTGAAGATTGTAGGCTATTTTACTGGCTTAAAAATTCAGACAAATTTCCTTTTCACCCCAAAGCCAAAGGTCGTTCAACAATTTAAAACGTAATGAGCTTTTGAAATTGCAAAGCAACCAATTTTTAAGCTGCATCAATCGTCAACGCAATTTAAGATGTTGATGAAATGGTGTCGAAGCCACTGTCAAAACGTGTTCTTTACTTATTTAGCTTATTTAGTGAGCGATGTGCTGTTTTCATTTCGTTATACTGCTGTGATCTTCCATCTTCCGCAAAAGACCTTTTAAGACCAACTGGAAAAACTGATTTTACTTCAGTGCAGAGGATGGAAATTTTGTAACGGTCGAAGCCATGACAAAGCTTAACTTCAACTTTTTAATTTGACAACTTTAAAATTTGAATTTGACTTTGAAATATTTTCAATATGAAAGTCGACAGGTGTCCAGAGTGTTGCTAGTGCCTACTGCCTAACACTAACTAACCCAAAATTTTGTTTTTATAAAAAAGTTGGAATTTTTTTTAATGCTTTACGAGCTGAATACCCGTTCTATTGTCATTTCCGCCATTGTTCTTCTTCATTTGACTATATTTATAGCAATAAGAAACAGCAGTGAATCTGACATACATTAAAGTTGTTGATCAATTTATAATTTCATTGATGGAGGTCGCCCAATGCAATGCGGACAGTTACAAGCTTGACGAGCATGACTATGTCTCGCAACGCTGTCAGTGCCTAATAGGTAAGCTTCGACGACTCCACGTTGTTTTGATGGACAGAATCAGCTGAAAGCAATTGGCTTTCTCATTGGTTTGGAAGCTGTCTCCACGTGGAGAACATCAATGAGTGGTGAGCTCATTTCTTTTCCATATCTCCCACAACGAATGCTGCGCGTTTAGCAGTTCGATCGTGTGTGGCTGAGAGGTTGAGTTACTGTATCTGACAAGCGTACAGGACTACGTTTACGGTACTGCAGTTGGAATTCGTGCATGGTTTTCAAACTACGTTGGAACTAAGGTGCTTGTCATTGTTGCATACCATCCTGCAACAAAAGATACGTAAAAGTTTAATACGTGTGATTGTGGCTGAATTTTGATAGCTTACTACCACAGTACTGTAAGTAAAGTAATGCCTTAGATGAGCCTGCAGTCCAGGTTGTGCTCAAGCAATAGCCTACCTACAAATCTGATTTTGTTATTCAGTTCCTATGAGTTCAAATTATTTAAGTATGGGGCTGTTCAGCATTCAAATTGTTAATGTGACTGTGGACAAACCCTGGAAAACTTACCTACATTTGATTTTGTGCTAGACTGAAGTATACCACTGACTGAATTAGGATTGCATGGTTCTAGGCTAGAAGTTTGTATAAATTGTTTTGCTTTTAGCATGTTGATAATGTTTACATTTTAAACATAACTGTTTGATTTTTCCTGAAACTGGAGCAGACTAAATTTTGTTTTCCATCAGTCCTCATTCATCATTGTCTCGGTGTGAAATTCAAATATTATATACGGTAGCTTACCTTGGTTGGTTAAGTCCTAGTGGAGAACAGCTCCTTGTGTCCTGGCTCACTCAAAGTTGCTGATGTTAAAGGGTTTGCACATGTTCACTTATATATAATAAGATTTTTTTCAGTGAACATGACCTTGTTTTAAACATAAATAGAAATGTTTGCCAATGGTTTTAGAAATTCACATTAGGCAATTCTATAGCCATAGGAGTAGGACTTGTTGAACTACAAGTTAAAATGAATCTAAGTAAAAACAACTTTCACTGACTATATTTGATAGAGGTAATATATTTGTATTCTCATGACTAAGTTATCCAGATAGCCTGTGCTGTTCTGTCATGTAGTCTCTGTGTTTAATCGACCCTTTACCTTTAAAGTAAGGTTAGGTAGGTTGCCTCGTGTTCCAGGTTTGATATTTCTTAAATTAGGACACTTTTTTGAAATGTTTGGTTTGCCAACATGTTTACACACTGTGGTCTTGGAATTCCAGTCTGTTGATCTCATGATGAAAAGTAGAAAATACTTGTGATGCTTTGCACCATTTAAATATTCTTTCGAGCTTAGAAAGTGAACAACCAAATATAGAGGTAATGAAGCCATCAATAATGATTTTCAAAATTTGCTCATATGCACATAAATAGAATGTGTGAAAAACTGGTATACATTGTCAAGTCAATGTTTTTATAAACTAGCTAGTCATTTTGCATTTCAATTTCAACTACAAGTGTTGGGGAAAAAGTAAACAACATGAAAACAAAACAAGCAATTTTGTCAAAAGATCAAATGATATCGTAGTTACCTATTCTAGTAGGTTATTATTTTTTTACAGATAAAGGTCTCAGGAGTTTCAAGTGAAGTGGGATATGTCACAACGCTGTGTTTTCATTGTAGGCCATGCGGTAGTCAGGATAGCTCAAAAGGGGGAGCGAAACAATACTGCACAGGGGAATTTACAGAAAGCACAAAACATGCGGAAGACAATAAAACATTCAGAAAACGCAAATATTCAGAAGGCAATATAGCTATTCATGAAGAGAGGCAAGTGATGGGCAGCAACACTGGTTAATATGCTGAGGATGGCTAAAATAAGATCAGACTTTCACACAGGCCAATATACTGGCAGCATTCCCTCTGACCACAGCCAGGGACAAGCACTGGTGGAGCCACTGTCACTCCCTGGGATCAGCTGACATATCAACAAGTTTGTTTGCAAGGCAGCTCAAAAAAGGGGCAGTGGACCTGCTATACACACCAGTGGTTTCGGTACAAAATAAACATGTCTAATTTAAATGTTTTTCCATTCAAGTGTTATGAAATAGTTCTGGAGTACAATTCAAATTTTGTTTTTTGCTCTAAGTTGAAAAAATTGAATACTTCATTACTGGTAGGTGTTTGGAGATTGGTGACTTAGTTTTGTGTAGATACATATTTTTGCATACTGTTAAAGTAAAGCAAGAACATCATGTTGCAAGTACAACCAAAACTGTGGTTTCAAAGCAAGTGTTGATCCTTCCTGATATGTTGAAAAGTACTGTCCTCAGTGTCTCATTCAGATTAAGGAATTGCTTATAATAATGGTCTTATCAAGGGTCGCAATAGCTGTGAAACTAAGCAAGGACTTCAAGTGCAAATATGTGTAGATGTAACACCTGTTGTCAAATGTGTTTTCAACTATTAATTCGTCTAGTCTGTGACTTAACAGTTAATTTCTAAGTGCCTCTATTAAAATTTGATGCACAAGTACTAGTTCGTAGTTGCAGGTCCTCTCTAGCTTGCTTGTAACTTGTAGGATGGTATTGCACACAATAGTGTCAGTTTGTCTAACATTCTGGGAGATATTTATCAAACTAATTTCTAGACATTCATTCCATGGTAGCAAACACAAGGAAAATTCAAAGCATGTGTCAGCATTTATTTCTAACTTCATATGTAAAACAGTTCTCATGTGCAAGTATAACCTAAAAATAAAAAATGAACTCCAAAGTTTCTCATTTAACTTATTTCAATGACAGCCTCCTTGCTACAGCTGCTCTCTTTTTGGGAAGAGCGCTCCATTCCTAATACCCTTAATTTTATTGCGTTGTATTGTTTCCATATATGCTTGTCACTTTTACTACTATCCTGATGTGAGCAATTTTTGTAGAATTTGTTGTATAACTCATGTAAAATGGTAGGAAATTTAATTGTCTGCTTGCTTGTGCCACCTATATAAATGTCTTGTGTAAATTTTTTGAATAAGGAGATTTCAGTTACCTATGAAATCAAATTTCCAAGCTGTAATCTGGTCAGTGAAATGCTGCTAAAAAAGTGTTCTTGATCATTTGGATAATAGGTTTCTATGGAACGAGCACTAACATTCATGATAGTTGTTGTTTGGCAAGCAAAAGTAATATTTCCGATTTGAGTTTGAAAATAAGTTAAAAACACTTAGAAAGTTGGAAGACAATGGTTTAAAAACTTAACTAACTGATGACAGTACTCCTTACATTTATAACTAAGGTAACACTGCTATTCTCAGCTGTTTCGGCAACATTTTAGCTTTCAGTTTGTTGCTACTTTTTGCAAAACTGAAAAGTTACCAGAGTTTTTACTTAACTTTTGTTTGGCAATCAAGTCAGGCTTATTGTAGTAGTACTACATGATGGAATAAATTTTGACATGCATACTTCTTAATTTATGTTTATTCTCTGCAAAGGTTTAGATGGGTATCCTCTTTGGAAGTATTATCTTTGGAAAACAGCAAAACTTTTCAAATATGATGAGGTAAATTATAATCAGATAGTTATCATCATGTATTTGGCAATTCTTGTTTTTATGGACAAATTGGAAATCTATGTTTTCATGTGCTTGCTATTTCTAGCTATTTTGCACCATATTGCATGTAAATGCTGTTTGTTGATTTAACAAGCATGTCTGTATCCATGCTTTGTGTCAAGATGTTTTTTGTTATGAGTGTCATAAATTCATGCTGGGTAGTTATTAAAACTCACTGTCTTTTTGTTTCCTGTTATAATGTGGACAGTGCAATTGTTGCCATGTGTATATCTCTGTTTTCTGAGATAATGGCAATTGCTTGTGGGCTGCAAATATCAAGGTGACTTTATAGATCCGTATAGCTGCCCTGAAGGGCAGCAATAGACGTAACTCCAACTGTGTACCAATTCTTCAAAGCCATAAGTGCTGGCTGTGTTTTGTAAAGATCTAAGCTGTACTTAGACTTGGCCAAAGCATTTACAACTGTTGGATGCTTTCATTTAGATTGGTGCTGTCGTAAAGCAATGCTGAGTTTAAGAATATCTTTTATGTTTAAGTTATGAAGTTACTAAGACAATCATTTAATGTTGTGGAATTGTACTATTGACACCGTATAACTAGCATGCTTTGAAGCAAACTTCTCTATAAAATGGCACAAAGAATAATGAACTTGGTCAGGGTGCTGTAGGAAAATTAATCTGAAATTTTCTATATAAACCAACATAATTTTGCCAGCATAGGTAATATTGCTTTTGTTGCTGTCATGGAATTTTTGCCTCAGTTGGTGAATCCACTGAGATTTTTCTGTGTTGTAACATTTTTTAAAGATTATCTTCTGATGTTTCTGTTACTTCTTTTCAGTATCTGATGCCCAACAAGAGGATTTTAAGTCTATAAATGATTATTGAAATAAATTTGTTGGTAAAGAAATCAGGATAAAAAATACAATAAGTGACAGCTGGTACAATCCATTTAAGACTAGAATGAAATATAAATTTAATTCATTTCCATACAACAGCTTAGCAAAGGCATGGGGTAGGGTGGGTGGCAAGATATATGAAGTGTTTGGTGCATTGTAAAATTCATAATGTTTAAAGTACAGAAGACTTGTGTCTCAGACTCTACATTGTCTAATTAGCAATCCATTCTCTCGCATTACATTGGTCATACATTTTTGCACTCCAAACTTTGTATTGTTTTTTGCACTCCAAACTTTGTATTGTTTCTGTTCTTTAGCTGAGTCATATGAAACAATAAATCAAATCAATCAATAAATGCTAACAAGCCAAGCATCTAAAAAAAATAATGGTGAATGAAAATTGTGTGCTGTAAATTAGCATGTGAAACTTCTATAGTCTTTGGTCTTGAAGTTAGGTATTTGTGATATTTATACTTTTTGCCTGGAAGAAATAGGTAAAATGGGAAGTTTCATGAGAAGATAGTGTATAAATTCAGCGTTTATTTGTGGATGATGCAATACTGCTTGTCTAAGGTCATCCAATGCAACTAGAACAGTCGAAAGATCAGGTGCTTATTAAGAAGTTTGTACATGTTTGAAAATAAAAATATAGTTCTGATCATAAAACGCATCATGAAAGTGCATACATGCAGATGTCAAATTTTTTTGTTGGTTTTTGCTTGCTAAAATTTGTAAGGTTCGTGCTAAAGTCAACAGGTAGTGTCTTGTGCACGTGGCTTCGCCTGGCTTTGGTCCTCATCTTAAGAATCACATTCACTGTCGGAAAGGCTTTTCCTACATTTACGTTGTAGGGGAATTATGATGAACTGCTGCTAACTGTTTACTACAACGATCATCAAAATCATGGCAGGGTAATTCTGATATTTATACTTTTTGCCTGGAAGAATTAGGTAAAATGCTAAGTTTCATGATAAGATAGTGTATAAATTCAGCGTTTATAAGAGCTTTTTTGCAATTTTGTTCTGCTTTCTCTTAATTACAAATCATCAAATTTGTATTTCAGACCATAGAACAGATGCAGTTTAATTTAGGTGAAACATGAGCTAAATTGCAGTAATTTTACTCCTTACAAAATCTGCTCTCATCAACTGCACCAGTAGCATATTTTTTACAACAAATTATGAACATTGCAAGGGGCTCCTTGTGCTAGATTGTATTGAAAACACGTGTGGTTTTGTAAAAACGGGTAAGAAGTTTTGCTGAAAGGATTTACATTATATCCATTTTAATATTAGATAAAACAATATATAACCATCATATGTTGATATGTACAGGCAATGTATTATGTTTTATGTCCAGCACTTACTCTGTATACAAAATTAACAAAAGTGCTTGTTGAAATGAGTTACTGAGTTCATTAGTCATGTTTGAACCCATTTCTGGCTTTTAATCATTTATTTGTATTTAACCAACTTCACAATTTGGTGATGTAGGGCTTTCAAGGAATCTGCCTGCCGTGCTGTCCTTTGATAACTCTGTGATTATTCTGACTACATGTACCCACATTTCAGTGACAGTTCAGGCCAGGGTGAAAGTGGTTACGGTTAAATCCAACTGCGGTTTAACTGCATTCACTATTAAGTTTTATAATAACCTTAACAAGCAACAGTTGAAATCAAGCACACTTGTTCTTGAAACTTTGCTAGTCTTTTCAAATACATGTAAAAACAACTGAATGTTAGTGTCAACCAGGACTCCACAGTTTTGCTTAATTTAGCTTTTGCTGTGCATTTTTAATTTATTATTTTGACGTATTTTCAGTGTTTCACATTCACAATACTGTATTGAATTGTTAAAATGAACTGTATTTAATACTGCTTATGCATGTCTGCAATTTTTCGAATGTAGGGTGTATTGTGTTTATGCAGTCATTATTAAAAGAGTTTTTGCTAAAATGCAGCTTGTTAAGCAGTAAAAGTTCAGAATTTTACTTCATTGGGAACACTTTTGGTTGTTTTCAAGTGTATCTGTTAGCAGTTTAACGTATGATATGTTAAGTGTTTTCTTCTCATCACATATTTGATCAAAATCAGTGTTGAAACCGTGTGCTTGGTAATGTAAAATGTTCCTAAAATTTGGTTCGTGAATAACAGAAAGCATGAGAATTTGGCACTTTAACTAAGTTCAAAATATTGGATACTTAGTGAGCATTTTTTATCAAGTGTCGGCATTAGCTTCTGTTGTGGCAGTGAATTGTAAGGAGGTAGGACAGTTTCCATTAAATACTTTGCATGTTTTTGTATGAAAGCCACACACTCAACATCCAACAAAGGCCACAGTGCCTTGTATGTGTTGCCTTAGACATAGCACAGCTTGGTTTCAAGTGGCATCAGTGGCTCTCCACAGCTTCTTGTGGATGATGCGTGACAAATAAAGAATGACTGTGGATTGTGTTTCCTTCCCGCAGCTTCTGTGTTCTTACACCATTAAATGCCATTAAGGAAGCTGTGGTTGAAGTAAAACGAAGCTATCTTAATATGCTTTTTCATTAGTTTGCTACATATTGCTGTCATCTTCCTGTTTGGCAGTGATCAATGGCTATCACTTTTTTGTTTGTATTTATGCTGCGATGTCCTCCAAAGTAAATTGTGTATATGCTATGGACCAAGTTTGATAAATTGGGTAGTGAAGTCCTTTTTTGCTCATGTAAGCTTCCTCAGTTGCACATTAGCTGTGATAATGATGGTTGACAATAAAGCGTTGCATGAGAACCTTAGTTTGTTGAAAACCCTTAAACAGTGTGGGATCAGCAGGTGAATGAATGTTGCTGCTGATATTACTGGAAAACTCTTTTTCTGTTTACTTCCTTGGTTTAAGGAAACTACAACTGTTGCTTATGTGTGTGATGTTATAAAGCTGTGAACAAGTGTTTGAGGAAGCAATCAAGTCTAGAATAGTTGGTCACTTTTAACCATTTGCTAGCTATTTCTAGATTTTGCAAAGCAATGGTTCTAGTAGATTTGCTTTATTGCAGGTCATTGAGATGTGAACAATGAAAGGCTATTCGTTCCACATTTGCTGTTAAGGCTGAAAAGCATTATGTTGATTTTGAAGTAACAGTTTTTCTATCAAAAGGTTGCTTTATTTACATGCAAGTTTTCAGCTGCCACACAGGGGTCACTCACAATGTTGTCGTTGACATAATTTGTCATTTGTCAACACATTCATTTGCAAACTAATTTTTCCTTATATCCATGAATGTCATGATTTTCTTCTGTTGCAGTGCACACAGTTTTCAATATATGGTAGTGCGTTTCGCATCTGGTCTTTTTATACATCTGTAAAGTTAACTGTCTGATCATGTTCCCGAGCAGACCCCCGGTGAGTAGAATAACTATACTTGTCTCGTACATTAGTTTATTTATACCGTTGTAGTTGCACCGCGCTGTTTGGCTTTATATTTCGGTGTATTTTCAAGTTTTCAGAATTTGCTCTTGCGCTGCCGTGCCTGCGATCTGCCATACGCACGCGCGATCACTCACACAGCACAAAATGAAAACATGTGTTGTCGGTCGAGATGTCAGAATTATTGTTGTATCGGTACCATTCGCAAATTTACTGTGTGTACTCAGTGGTGATGCCACTGTGTGTATAAGCTGTTGACTTAGCGCTTCCCGCTCTGGGTTAATGTTTACCGATCTGCTCAAAGCGCTAACAAACGGCCAAGATATTTCCTGGCGACCTATGGCGGCTGAGTCCTTCAATTTGAGTGGGCTTGAATAAGTGGCAGCTCTCAAAGCGGGCTCTCTGTTTGTTCAGCGGATGTCTATCGTCAAAGTGAAACAACCTCTTTGAACTGTTCAGATTTAATAGAGATCACCACCACTATATAGAAATCTTGCTCCTGAACTTGACGTCAGCATGCTAAGTGCCGTACAAAAATCGTGAAGTGTGTTGTAAAATCAGCAGCCAGAGACAATTGCTGTTGCAGTTTGTTTCCGTTACGCACTGTACTTTGTCAAAATGGTTAGCTTATTGTAACGCTTGAAAAAACCACTCTTGCACCTCCGTATCGCAGTGATTCAGCAGAGCTCATTCGGTAATCTCACCTAACTTTGCTTTTTAACGAGAATTGAAGACCAACGTTAAGTAAATTCAAATAAGCTTTGTGAATCACAGCAATAACAAGATTGTTATTTCTGTAGCGCTGCCGATAACGACCCATTTGGTAAACTACAATGTATAACGAAAACGGCATTGAGCAACAAAATCCACTTAAGCTTCAACCAAGGCCTCGTGGCTGTTGTTGCGAAGGTTTTAACTTATCCGGAAATATAATTTGACGTGAGGAATCTCGCGGGCTGATGTTTGAAATATTTATCCATCGCGGATTTGTAGATAACTAGTGGCTGATTCTCGAGAGCGTATTGCAGTAAGTCTGTGTGAGTGTGATCATTTAAGCGGTGCATTATTTTTTTATGGTCAGCTGTACAAATATTGTACGTGTATTGCCCTTTTTTAATATAGCTAGCATTAAAATGATTTTTCTTGCGTTGTCTGTATAATCTTTACATAACTTTATCTTGGGTGAAATGTACATCAGCGATACAAACACATGCTTGAGGTAGCAAGTGCAAGAAGAAATAAACCTTCCATTAAGTATGGGAGCAACAAGTCTAGTCGTGTACCTGTAGATCAGGATGAAGCGCGGATAACAAAACCTTAGCCGCTGCTTACCATGGATCAGTTAAGATCATTTCTATATCCCTTCATACTTGTTTTACAGGGACCGCCCGCTGGCGCCCAGCCTTACAAGACCAGTATACCGGAGTTTTGTGAAAGAATCAAGGAAGATTACAACTATATGCAGGCCCACCATCACAGGTAAGTTATTTGCCTGTTTGTCGCTAACCCACCCCATTGGTTTTGGTAAATATGGGAAGCAACTGCCGATTTACAGTGTTTGCATTGGACTTACCGAGGCGGCCATGTGTGCTGTGCGCACTAGCTGTTGAATTGGATGATTTTTTGTTGGTTCCCTTCAGCACATCCTGTTGCCAGTGAAGCAAGAGTCTCTTTTCCGCTCGGCAAATGTATGGTTGAGCAAGAAACGTTGCCCTTACGCAAGATTTTCGGAAGCGTTGGCTATTCGCAGCAACTTGACTCAAAACTTACTTGATGCCATTTTTAACCGTGGCGAACCACCTCACAGCCGAAGTTTTTCATTTAGATGGCCGTTCGGACTTTTTTACAAACTTTACTTTTAGAAAAATTTTCGGTAAAATAACTGAATGCCAAGTTTGATGTAATTTGTTACAAGCTAACGAGTTCCAAGAATGAAGGGTGGTTTCTCGGTTTTTACAAATTCTCAGTATCTTGTGGCCATACATAAACTTTTTAAGGTTTGTGTGGAGCTGTTCAGTTGTGTGTGGAATAGATCTTTCGTACTTTGATTGTCAAGCTCTTCGGTAATGTTCGTTCGTACCGAGTTTAAAGGAAAGTGCGTGGGACCTCAGCTATGTAGTCATGCGATCCGTCAATTCTGGATGGAAATTCCTAACTTTCTTAAAAGCACGTGTACAGTTAAAACTGTTGTCAGCGTCGATTAAACGCAGCTGCTAAACAAACACGAGTTCGTGAAAGCGCGAACACGTCGCTTTTGAGTAAAAACAGGCGGCTTAGGTCGCAAGGTCTGTTGAATAGGCACGGAATGAATTTTAAAGCAGCAACGCAGCATACACCCTTTATATACAGATCTGCGAACGAAACAGTGTTTGATGATACACATCCATAGTACCCGTGAATGTTTGTCTATAAACTTAACGTCGGAGAATAATTGATTCGATCGATGTCGAGCCAGACGAGTCGTTTGCGGTGTTTCATTTACACGGTCGAGGCATGCTAATCGTTTAGTTGCGTTTATTCACCGTTTTATGGACTTCAATTTATTTTTCTTCGAAAACGTCATTTGTCGTTACACTAATCGTAGTTATAAGAAATGCTCGATTTTTCCTTAATGCTTGGTTGCATCTGAATTAGCGAGATGGTCTGTTATGCGGGGTGCAACACATTTGTCTACCTCAGTAGTTTCGACCCACGCTGAAATCGGACGAAATCGTGTTTCGGACATCGTGGGGCGTGACTTCTCTTATCCTACTGGAAGCGCATCACTAAACATTTGCAAAAATATCTAAAAACTGTCTAATCTACATGTAATAAAGCTCTCCCTGTCGTCTCATGAAATTTTATGAGTTAAGCAAGTACGGTGGTTTTACGTAAAAGAGTTAATTTTTAATTGTTGTTGAGTACATTTCTTGTCAAAACTTAGGCCCAATGTTTCCAGCCATTTTTTCAAAAATTTTATACAAACAATTAAATAATTCGTTGTGTTACAACTATATGATTTCTGCAGCACGTAACGTTTTTTCATGTGCAAAAAATTTTGTTCCTGTTTCCGTTAGTTCTGTGGGTTTATTACTGATTGTATTGTCAATGGAATAACGCGAAATTCAATTAACTTTTCCGTAAATAGCCGGTTTTTCTGGTTTAAAAACCTTTCCTTCGTTTTTGTTGAAACCAAGCCATTTGTTAACGAAACATACAAAGTCATTGCAAAGTGAGTTATAGGTTTTAAAGCTTGAGTCTAAAGGTGCTTTTTGGTGACCGCAGGTAACGGAGTTCTTGGTGTATTTTTCATCTGTTAGGGGCGAGAATGTTCTCTTTTATCAGGCAAAATTGTAGAAAATCATAAGACCGCAAGTTGGTGAGCTCATATGTCAGTAAGGTATTTTAAGGTATTTATAGTAGATAGTGCCTTAATGTTAACATAAAGTTTTCACCACTATAACTGCTTTTTTTAGGCTTGTCATAGAAAGCACTCTTGACTATAATAAACTCCTTAACATGTTTTTACAGAATATCAGCCCTACAGACCATAAATTTTGGATATGCGGAGCAAACCAACGCAAAATATTGGATTCGTAATTTTGCACAGAAGCGGTTGACTTATTGATAATTATCAATAACAATTTTTTTATTATAATAAAAAAAACATCAGCCACACACTGTTTAGTTCAGGAACATTGCAGACTAGCCAATTCAAGATGGACTCACTCTAAAACGGGCAGAAACTTCTTTAAGCAAAGCAGCGACGTTTTTGTGGTTGAAAAACGACCCGTTCATTTTTATGGGGTAAATCAACGTATGCAATGACATTGCATCGGCACAAAGGACCCTGTCCTCGCATATAGTCTAGCTGCTCACAAGAAGGAAATGGGAAGTCACGGTAGATGCAGCTTTTAATTTTGAGCGGTACTGTCTCAGGAAAAAAGCAACCAACCGCCGTACGAAGCATTGTTGTAAATTTCTGTGGAATCCTAGGTGTGACATAGGTATGTCTTGTTATGACTGAAATGAAGAAAGTGCAGAGCTCGGAGCATTCCAGTTTTTCAAAAAACACTGATAAATTAGAGAACCTGCAGTTTAGCGTTTGCTTGAGGCTCAGTTTCAGAATTCATTTCAAACAGAAAGTGTTGCCGCGCCAGGATTAATAAGTTTTCTTTTCATTG
>Ga0210059_1001831_pt1 | contig 32507 bp, 23 predicted proteins | sample Ectturendosymbi2_FD_188042 | JGI IMG/M metagenome (GOLD analysis project Ga0210059, IMG submission 188042) | Ecteinascidia turbinata endosymbiont from Florida, USA - Sample 2 (SPAdes) (version 2) | ecosystem: Host-associated > Tunicates > Ascidians > Unclassified | place: Key West, Florida... | reverse complement strand
CTAGTCTGCGTGTATTTGCTCCACAAATGGCAAGCATACATTGGCATGCAATAGGCACGAAATAAAGTGTTTTTTACTGCAGGAGTGCACTGATCGAAAGTGCCTCTGAGTTTGTTTGCTGCACAGTATAGTGATTTCACTTGTCTCTGAATGTCATCATCATCCTTCAATGATGCATTTATCCACACACCAAGATATTTCACTTGGTTTAAAAATGACTCCTGCTACGTAGCATAATAGATGAATAATATTCATGGAGGCACTTGCAGTGTCAAGAGAATATTTCAAACATGCAGTCGTGGAGTTTTGGTCGAAAATTCAAAAACGATGTTTTCGTTTGCCACAGCAACTGTTTCATTTTTTCAAAACCTAACAAAACTAGCTGACAGTTATACGGTCGCAGGGGCGTAACGAGGGGGCAAGGGAGGCATAATTCCCAGGGCGCCGAATCACTACGGGGAGCGCCGAATGACTGAGGGGGCGTAAAAAGTCCAAACAATGTCACAAGTACTTTCTTCAATACAGTACATTTGCTTCCTAGAGACCTCAAATTCGAACATGGTGGCGCCAAACTTGCTTCTTGCCCCGGGCGCTGTCTAACCTAGTTACGCCCCTATACGGTCGTGTGTCATGCACCTGCGATAAGGTGTGAGTATCCTCACCACACTGGAGAAGCTTGCTTCGCATGTGGCTGTCGAAACTCCTACAGTTAAGCCCGCGCTCAGCAGCAAGTGTATGGTGGGAAAAGCTGCTTTATACTTCCAAAATCATTTCAAAAACTGGTCCAAATTCATACGGGTGTTTTAATTCAAAAATACATCAGGTAGCTTTGATGAGACAATGCTTTTCACAGTAGTGGTTTCAGCATCGAGATCTTCACTGATATTTTTGGTAGTTGAATTGACCTAAGAGTAAAAAGGTTGTAACTCTATCCTTGTCGAGTAAGTAATTCGATGCTGGTGAAAGAACACGCAAAGATTTGATGAGAGACATATCAAAGTCCGAAAACCGGTGGCTGAATTCGCTGTAAAGAGTATCAATGATTTCAAAGTAAGATGCTTTCAAATTCAAACTCACTTTCATTGCGAATCCCGATGTGTTTTGTTATGAATGACGTCCTCTCTGAGTCGAGATGAAACTGACTTTTTCCGCTTGTTCAGAGGGTGGGATGTGGTTTCGCTTGTTTAGAGGGTGGGATAACTGTAGCTTGCTTGCGTTTTTTTTCCCAAAAATTGTTACCAGTGTGGATATTCCTTAATACAATTTATTTTGTAACAATGAGGTTACCTTTTGACGCAACGTGCGGTGATGTTTCGATTTGGCGTTTCGATAAACAGATGGAAAACAAGCATTTGCAAAATTGATTAATTTTTCGAGTATGTATCATTTGGGGGGGCATTAAAAAATTTGGGGGGCAATGCCCCCAACTGCTTCCCCGTGGCAACGGGCCTGGAGTGCAAACATCTTAGGAGGTAATGCTTAAAGACAGTGACTGCTGATAACGGTAAGCAGGAACGACGGAAAGAGGTGGCATTGCCCCCCTGACCTTTTAAAAGAGGTCCAACGGGGGCAAAGGCGTCTTTTACATAACAGTCTTAGGTAATTTTATGGTTTATCAAGATCGAATTGAAACAAATTTTCTATAGTTTTCCATGTACACGAAAAACGGAAATGCTGAACAGCCTTATAATAAATATCACGGCCAAAGCAAACGATACAACTGACATCTTGCAAACGTTTCGATAACTACTGTTATCATCCTCAGTGCATAGCAAAAGAACTGCAGTGATGTTGCTGCAGGTTCTTATTGGTTATTCAGGAGAAAAGCGCTGTAAAAAAACGAAAAAATGAAAAATGTTTTCCATGTATATCTTTGCAATAGCATATATTTTCTGCACTTGCATAATAACGAGCAAGGTTTTCATTGCGGCTACGAAAGGACAAAATGGTTGTTGCTGGTTCCAGTAGATTCCACTGTTGGAGCCTGGGCCCCAAAACTTCTGCTTTCTCTTTGGATAGATACAGATCACGCACCAGGTCATTCAGGCGTTCTTGATTGATGAGGAGTGACGCACATTCATGTTGAAAGGAGGGATCTGATTGAACAAGATCCTCATCACTTTCAGTACCGGTACTTGCACGTTCATCAACAGACAAGGTATCTTCCTTTTCAGTTGGAGACTGAGGTACAGGCAGACCTGGGTCGTGGGGAATTGGTTTAATGGCTGGCTTGCACACGGCGTAGGAAATTTTGGACTTATTTTTATTCGAGAACATCCTCTGATGTTTGTCATGCAGAAGTAGTAATAAACGTGATCTCTCTGCTACACGCCACACCATGGGAACACAAAAAGGCATTTGCTTCCGTTTACCATCCAGCCAAAACAGAAAACTTGTTCTGCAAGGGTTGCAGCAAATATGTGGGGCCCATTTTTATCTTGGTCGCCTACTTGGCATGCAAAATAGTGCTTGTATGCATATCTTATTATGCTGTTCAGCTTTACACGGTGAGCACGAGGAGTATACTCGCCGCAGACATAATAAAAGTTGTCAGGGTGATTGGCACAACCATGTTTGAGGGTTGAAAAAAATCATTGTGACATGTTGTTTTAAATCAGTAATTTCAATGGTTAAAATGGCAAATCTGTGCACAAAATACAACCAAATTAATCACTTTAAATACAACTAAAATTAAACTCTTTCTCTAAAATTCCTAACTGCCGCGAGTTGCACTTAAACCCGGTAGCTAAAATTACTTTTCTAAGTTAAAAACACTACTGACATTAATACTATTTAAGCAACTTGTTATGAAGCACCAGATAAATTGTTGCATCACAAAGAGGGTAGTGTGAAGTAAAGCATTTTGTTGTTGACCAGTGTTATGTGTTATCAAAAAACTGAGCTCCAAGAACACGTTGTTGTTGGTGAACCTGGTGCTTGTTACTTAATGTATGTCTCTCCACGAGATGGTAGAGAAATTAAATTACTATCGTATATGAGGTACATGATGCTACCGGGTTAAAGTACACACTAAAAGTTGTTGGAACAGATCGAACTGCATCATTGACGGGAAATAAAGCTGGATTCATTAGGTGCTTGGAAGAGAAACTGGGGAGACCACTGCAATGGGAAGTCTACCTTTTGCATTGCAACGAGTTACCTCTTAGCCAGTGGTGGCGAACCCGGGACCCCCACCATGTTCATGTGTTTAGCCATATGTGCGGCATGTGCCTGCAACCTAGTCATTTTTAGTGACAAAAGTTTGTTTGTAGACGCTATTAATTATATCCGTCGGCCAAACAACAGTATTTCACTTGAAGAAAATTTGATATTGTGACGAAACATCCATTAGGCCTACGCTTATTGGTTTCCTGAGAGTCGGTCAGGTATCTGAATCTAGTGAATGCAAGGCCAAGACACGTAGAACACGTTAGCTTATATTTCTACTCGTTTCTGGTAGATTTTGCCTCTGCCTTACTCAGATTTGCACAAGTCGCATATGAGTAGCATTAATAGGTATGGCTAATGGCTACCATATGCCCTCTTTTTGAAATACATGTCCACTTTTTTCATGAGAAATGAAATATTCTCTGAGGACATTCGAAAGTGTCCTCCTTTTTGTGTTCTTATTTTACATAGCTATAACCAGTGGCGTAACTAGAGCCTTGAGTCAGGGTGGAAAACTTAGCTAAAAGGGGCCAATGGGAATGGCCACTGCACAGGGTCCGCTAACCAACTCTCGGAAAAAAACTTGAGAAATGATGGTGAATCCGGATGTGGATAGCTATGATAAAACCCTAAATCACTGGAAAATAATCCGAGAAAAACAAAAAAACAACAACCTACTGAAAACCAAACGAATGCTAAAACCGAAATATCACTTGAGGTGGTGGTTCGATTTTCACATTTAGATTGCCAGGGGGGGAATTTCGCTCCTCTGCCTCCCGTCAGTTACGTCACTGGCTATGATATATTGTTTTTGCATACAGCAAGCTATCCTCTACTGCAGCAAGATACGAGACGGTGGCGTAGCTTATGGGAGGGCCTGCGAGTTGTCTAAATAATTAATTTTGGTTGAGTTAATTCTCGGTTGGAAAGGCGGGAATGATTTCACATTACTCGTTACATACAGGGGCGGCTCGTTTAGACGGGCTGCATCCCTCCCAGAAAAATGTAAGGCAAAAGATTCCGCTAAACGGCCAAACTCGTCTTAAGTTTGGATTTAGTTACGAAATTTCACAACACACTAATTTTCGGTACTTCCGACTCCATCTTGGCTCAACGTTTTCTAGGAATCCAACAAAAGCAATGTTACGCTCTTTTCCAACGACGCCGCTTGTTCGATGACGTTTTCAGCACTCTTGCTGATGAATTTGGCGATTTCGGGGCTGTCTTCGGCACAGCCCTAAAGGAAAGAAACCAAACAATTGGCTACAAGAAACATGGTGGTATATCCGCCTATCGCAAATCGTTTTTGTTATTTCGAAGATTAATTTTTCAAGAAAAAAGGGAGGAAAGACGATCTTGACTGTTTTTTACTGCCTGATTTTCTTGGATATTGAATTTTATAATTAAGTTATGTAACTTACCACTGTTATGTAACTTACATAACAGTGGTAAATCTGTTTTCAGTATCTCAGTGACTTTGGCATTAGAGTGCGGACTGCTGACGCCATAATATTGTACTAGCTTTGCTGATGAACCGTGATCAGTGTATTGCACATAGCTTATTGTAGTAGTTTCTAGTAATTATAACGAATCCAGGGGTGCAAAAATGCGGTCGCGCGCTCGCGGCGCGATCAAAAACTAAATCATTTTGAAGCTGAGTGAATTACATGTGGCTGCATTTGCACAGTTCGCAAAGAGTGAAAAGACTATTGTGACTTTGTGGATATTGCGACCAAAAACTTATTTCTCGTAGCGTAACCAGGTGTCTATCACTTCATCGCAGCTTACCAAGGATGCTTCAATTGTACTCAGCTTCAAATTCATACTTCATGTCCATCGACAAGCCAACTGTTGCTCTGCAACGTTTTTCTGGAAATTCTTTGAGCGAATTCTGTTCACATTAAGACATTTACAATCATTTGTGGTTGCTTTTATTGAACAAGTTCAGAATACTGAGAAGTCAAAAGCATCGGTTGTTGTGGTTGTCTTGTATCGTGTTTCGCCACTGTGAAAGCAAGGATTCAAGAGAGACAATCAGATGTACAAATCAAGCCAAGTTAAATCAGCACTAAGAAAATTCAGAGAAGGCAAGGATCATGACTGTGATTCATTCATGTCAGATGTATCTGTATTGTATAAGTCTTGGGTTTCACATCTGGTTAAATGGACCACTTCATTTGCTGAATGTAAACGCTTTGACTAAATTCCTCCGTTTGCAAACAACTAATTGGGAAAAAGGATGAAACATGTGAGTTGCATCTGCTTGATAGAAACATTTCTATTGATGAAGCTGAAGTAAACTGTTTGACCAATACCAAAACTTGTTCGAGTTCGTGCAAAAAGGGCATCAACCAAATGCAATTTATTGTAAAATGATGGAACATAAAAGATGGGCAAAATATTGTGCAACTTGCAATACTATTGAATGCTTCAAGAACTGATAAAGATTGCACAATTTTACTTCAACGTTCTGGTTCTTTACGCTAATGTGGAACGATTTTTTCCTTGATGCAGCCACAAACCAAAGAGAAAGAGAAACTTTTCTGGTTGAACCAGTTTCTAGTCTATAGCTGGTGTGCGATTTAAAACATCTTTCATGCAAGCAGTTTCATAAAATTGTTAAAGGCTATTCTACATTTTTAGGAAATTTAAAAAATCTGCAAAATATTCATGGGTTAAATAGGTTACCGCAAGTAAATAAGGATTTTGTTTTGTGTGTTTTGAATGAAACATTGCCAACACTGGACATTTACTTCAATGCTTAAAACTAATCAACAGGCCTATTTGTTATTTGACTTGTTGAGTGTAGATAATACACTCAAGTGACAGGGGTAAATTGTCCTCCCTTTTTGCGATGAAAATATGGTAGCCCTATTGAGCTTATTAATAAATAAACATGAACAGAAAAAAGGGATCGTCCCCTTTGCAAGTGTGGAGCTTATCCAAGTGGTTATAAAAACATTAAAAAGCAGAATAGGCAAAAATGAGAGAGAATGAAGTTGCAAGTAAGTCAAGAAACATTCAAGTTGCTATTTTACAGTGGCAGTCAAGTCCAGCGGAGACATTACTGCGGAACCTGTAAGAGACCAGAAAATTGAAGAACATGTTGTTACAGACTTAGATCTACGTAACGATGACGATAGACCTAGTTTAACCAGCGGTGCAGCAGCAGAATGTTAGGAAGTATCATCGAAACACACGATAAACGCGTTGTCTGACACTATCACTGGAGGCAAAAATATCGATCTCTGGTCATTCAATATACCGGAAAAAACGTGGGAGTATTGGTTGAAAAACGAAAAGTTATTTTTGAAACATGATTTTCCACAACACAGAAAAGACAGAAACTCGTCACGGAAATGCACCACAAATCTTATTCGGCGCCAGAACCACAACGCCGAAGTCGTTGAAAGAAGCTGGCTTTGTTTTTCTCCTTCACAAACTGTGTTTATTGTTTCACGTATAGACTGATGTGCGTGGATAAGACTAAATGTGCGCATTTTCTTACTAGAAAAGGAATCTGCGACTGGAAGCACGCTGAGGAGCCACGAGCAATCAACGAAACATAGAGATGCCACGATTACGTTTAGTCGCAGATGTAATTAATCACTATGATGAATTGATGCAGAACTAGCTAGTCACGTCAATCGATGCCAAATATATTGGAAATCGATTCTGCAACGTTTGGTTTCTGTCGTAAAATTTACTGCTGAGCGAGGACTGACGTTTAGAGATGATGAAAACGTTGGATCGCCCAGAAACGTTTTTCAAGGAAAATTTCAAAAAAAGAAAATGCGATGCTTCTGGTGACCGGTTATGCAACAGTTTCACAAATCGCTAATCATTGTCACTTATCATGTTGCATCATAAAGTTTTGTTACACTTGAGTTAACAAATGTTACATCACAAGATTACGTCATAAATATTAATAATTCGTGGAAATACTAGTGACTTCATCGGCCATCCCCTATTCAAAGATTCTATACTACTGTATTAAGACAATATGGTATGGTGACACAAAACGACGGTCAGGCATTGTGACAAAACATAGCGTTCGCTTGCCAAATCTACAAGACCGCGTCCTTTTCACGCTATGCGAAAGGCTGAGTACGTCCGTGCTGCTGCGTTTCAGGCAATGGGATATTAGTCAGAATCTGGTTTTGGACGCGCTTAAGTCAGTGGCATTGAGAATCTGACTTTTGCGCATATCAATGCTGTTGAGCTCCTCACATTTACAAATTACTGCTGCAGCCCACTCGGACTTCACGGAAGTTTTTCGATGGCCACTCGTCGATAATAAGCTAAACACAATGCCCTATAGTCCAAAGACTAAGGAAGAGAACCTTAGCCCTCGAGACATCGGTACTTATCATCGTTACCGCAGCAACTGAGAAAAAAAATGGTAATTCATGAAAGAAGAGATCTGTTAGTCTTGTTTAGAGCTATGCCCTTTTTTCCAAATTTGGCTTTCTGTTTGATGTCCAAACTAAAGATGGCACGGGCCAGCACTTTTGCAGCCCGGCCCGCCCGGATCTAACAAGAAACTGCGCGGCCCAGCCCGTTTATGCTAAACTACAACTTATTTTCTGACCCGGACCGGCCCGTAATATAAAGTAACCTCAAATGCAAAGTAACAACAATCTTTCAGTTCATTGTTATTTGGACACTAAACCCATGCAGTCTTAAGGTAGTGGCTATAGGTCCACCAGTGGACCTTCACCACCTGTAACGTGACCCTAATGCATGACACGAGTGTACTAGGCTGCACTACACTTGTTAGTAACATACTAAATCTAAACCAGGGGTCACCAACATGGTGCCCACGGGCACCAGGTCACCCGTACGGACCAGGTGGGTCGCCCACGGGCCTGTTCTGACAATAGCATAAACACGATCAGTGTCTTCACATTGATAAATATCTTTGATTTGTATTATTAATGATAACATAATATGAAGACAAATTGTGCAAGTTTTTATTTGAAAAGTCTGTGTATTAAACTGGTAGCCCTTCGCATGAATTTGTACCAAGAAATAGCTCCGAGTTTCAATAAGTTTAGTGACCCCTGCCCTAATCCCTAACCTAAGCCTAACCCCTCATCCTAAAGCAAGGGTTCACAAACTGGGGTACATGTAACCCTAGGGATAGATTTTCCTATCTGAAAGGGTACATTTATGGTTAGCAATAGAAGGGAAAAATTATGTTTAAATAATTATTCATTTCAAAATACTCGTATTTATACATTGGTCTACGTCAGTGAATATTTTCAAAATCATTATATACTTATATTGATAAATATATTTTTGTTACTTTCCTCATCAGCCTTTTTTTCATGAGAAATTTTAGAGGTTCATGTTCACATAATGAAATTCTGAAGGGGTACATGCATAAGCGTACGGCATGGGGATGCAGGGGATGCGGTCGCATCCCCAACGCTGAAAAATTGGCCATTATTTGGGCAAAAATTTTCAAAATTAGGGCAAAGCATACAGCTACATTCACATGTAAGTGAGGTAGTAGTTCAAGGCGATGCAGACGACTGCAACAATGAAGCATTAATGAATAGAATTATCTACGTAACTGCAGCTATAATATGTCGCGTGGTGGTAATGTAACTGTGATTTTATACTGTTTAGGTTTTCATATTTTCTATTTGTTTCATGCAATGAATTGCATATGTTGCATCCTGCCAAATTTTATTGTTTCAATTTAATGCTGTGAAGTGAAGTTTTCATGAACGATAGCAACTGTACTATTTATTGCACTGGATAATTCACTTATGCTAATGCAGTGCAGTGAAGCACTGCCATTTTTATAAAACATTCTTGTTGAGGTTATGTCATTTGTCATTGGAAATGTGCATTTGTACACATTCCTTAGTAGTTGATCATATAGGCTGCAGTATTTACATGTATCAGTCCCATATTGCTATTTTTTCTTAGCATGCTGTGTTCAATGCCCATTTAACTGTCTAAGCTGGAGTGGATTTTTTGTTTTAATAATGTGACTTTAGAAGCTGTAAACGTTTAAGTTGTAGTATTTTAAGTACAACACACTGCAGTGAAGATGAAGATTGCCCAATGTGGAAGGTTAAGTTATATGCTATGTATTAAATTGCCTCCTTTCCGTCTACTTACTTGAGACTTGACCTATTTGCAGCAATGTAATACTTTAGATCGTAACCGGATATTTTACTCCTTTTCCAGATTGACTGCCATTGTGGCCAACACAAATACACACATCTTTGCTAGAGAAGAACAGATCTTAGCTATTAGGATGATCGTGTTGGAAGAATAAGTTTAGAACGTATATAAAAACTTGAAAATGAAGATTCTGAACAACACCTTACACGCGTGGTGGCATGAACAGCAATTTCTGGTGGGATTTTATTGTAATTAGCTAACATTGTTCAACACAGTAAATATTACCAATGTTCACATATAGCTATGCAGAATATTGATTGCTAGTTGAGGTTGTACGGCTTTGAACCCCGGCAATTGGTAGGCCTAATTAAGCATTGCAGAAACCTTGATTGTTTACAATGGTACATTTTAGTCTTAACATTAAGGCTTGCTGCTCATACGTTATTTGGGGAAAACAAGATTAAATTTGGGCAAAAATTTTTGCATCCCCATAAATATGCACTCCCGTATACCTATGGGTACATGGCCAGAGAAATTTTGGGAATACTTGTCCTAAACCTAAGCCTCGGCGACCGACTATAAATGAAAGTGTCTGTTGCTTTGGTTGATTCATAACATGGTTCACTGATTTGCGTGGAAACAAGTGAAACGGAACGTTGGCATAATGGTAAAATGGAGAGAACAGCAGCAAAAAAGCTTGTTGTTAGATTTTGAAACTTTGCACAAAACAAAAATCTTCGGCGAGCAGTCTGCAGCGGCCCGGAATGACGCCACCGCTTAAAGATTGTTAGCGGACTGTTTCAAAACCTTTAGCGGACGGCCTGAAGACTGGATTGTTAGCGGCCAGTGCCATCTCTAGTCCAAACCCTCTGTTGCGGTCTTGATTGTGAAGAACGAAAATCTGTGTGTGAGAAATAAGGAGCTTCATTTGGAGTGATTGAATGCAATGGGAAAGCATTAGGCCCATTTATTCTATGTGCTGAAAGTGTTGGTGCTTTGTTATTGTGCATTTCTTTTATGACAGATGTTAATTAATACCTTGTTTTTTCTAACCCAAAACCTCTGTTGGCCCATTCGCGTTAAATTGCCGTGTTGGCACTTTGGAATATATTCGTGAGTTTAGGGTTGCCATTTGGGCACTCGGTCTACACAAGGTTCGTCATCACTGCTCTAAGCTAAGGCATGTGTTTCTTGAATTGGGTGGAACAACAAAAAGTCCGGACAGTTTTTCGGTCCTATGGGGCAAAATTTTTTTCAAACTGATTGAAAGAGTGTATCAGTTTCCAACTGACAAGGCAAAGGACATTTTAATGAAAATGCTACAGCGAAACGCATATTTTTCACATTCAGAAAATGTAATTCTTGGAATGTTAGCTGACGATGATGAGGACATTCATCGAACAGCAGTGGATAAGATTTTATAATTGCGCGGTGAAACGTCAGCAACCACAGCGACGGAATCATCCACCTTAGAAAGCAATACAACAGACATTGTCTGACAATTTTAGGATACTGAGCTCTCAGATGACAAAGATATCAATATCAATATTGCGATACTGCGATCTGCGGTATCAACTGCGATATCAATATTGTGCAGCAAACAAGTTGCAAGCCTTTTTTTTCCGTTGTTCAAATGCAGTTAAAAACGTACTTTTTCGTTCTTTTTGTACGCTCATGTATGCATCTCAATTATGATGTAATTTCAGGAAGTCATGCATGCAGAGATTGCGTGTGGCATATAATTTTGGATGCAGAGCTCCATACAACCTGCCCTGGAGAACGAGTGTTAGTAGCCACCAGGTTCAATGTAACATTCCTACCTTTGAGGCTCTGCTACGTAAATACACGCACCTGTTTCTCGAAAGATGCAGAAAATCTAACAACGCATGGTTACGTGCTTTGATGCAGTCAAACTGTTTGTATTCGTCACTATTCGTTGAACACTATAATCGCATTTTACTCTGAATGAGTGATCGAACTTTGTAGTGTCCGTTTGATCGATGGCGTGTCAAGCCACCATGCTTTCGCATTTTACCTAGACTCGACCAATTTAGGAATTAGCGCGCTACTCCGCAGTAGTGCGGTAACAAGTGTTACGTGTTAGCTAACAATAGTGTTAAGAATGTGTCTGTAACCCTATGGTTCTGTCTTCAACGCAGTTGCAAAAAGTGTCTGTAACTCTGTGATTCCGCCGGCTTCAATGCCTTGTACTACGTTCTGTTTTGTCTGTTTTTATCAACCTGCGTTCTGCAGAGTGTGTGTGTTCATACTATAGACTTCGTGTCTGCTCATAAACAAGTAAATAAATAAATAAATAAATAATGTTCCAAAAATCAGTGTAGAAGCTACACACTTTGATGAGCTAACAGATCTTGACATCATCAAGGATATTTCTCAAACACCTGTCATGATGGATTTGGATGATACTTTGAATAACTTCAGTAACGCTCTCACTTATCTTCCCTTTTCAATTTTAAATCTTGTGAATCTGTTATATTATAGGCCTACATTATTTTGTTAAAAGTGGCCCGGGAGTTATCACGTTTTTGTAAAATGGCCGTGGTCAAAAGTAGTTGGACCACGCTAATCTAAATCTTACTGGGCTAGAGGGCATGCTTTGCTGGTCCTGACAGGAGACCATTGATAGACTTGTGAACACCCTAAGCATGCTCCTTTCCAGCGCCCACCCTTGCTACACAAAGATCCTTACTCTACTCATCACGTACATCACAGAAATACGAAGGACGTTTTGTACATTAGAAAAGTTTATTACATGAATAACATTTATTCCAAATTGCGACATAGCTTGCCTAGTATATGTGAAATTTAAATTTAATAGAAAAAATATGAACCCTTCTGCACCAAATTTGAAATAGTGTAGTACCTTTATCTTCTCATAAACTGCATTATCGTGTGTTTCATTCACTTTCATCAAGTTCATTCCCTGAGGCACAATTTTTCGAGGACCCCATCTTTTCAATAAAAACCAATGTCGCATGGTGTCCCCAGAATACTCGTATTCATCAAGCGAAACAACACACACCGCAACATCAAATGAAAAGGGTAGATATACAATGCGAAAATGCTATCATAAACTCAAGAATGCGAAAACGTTCTCAGTTTTTCCCACCATGATAGACACTCAAACTGTAATAGTACTTTGCGTACTTTTTTTCAAGCAAATTCATGTGTCAGCTTGTCAAAGTTTTGTTTCTGTAAACGTTCGCTCTCAGTACTCATCAGCGACGATGCCGGCAAATGATTTAAACGTTGCTATGACATTTATGACCTGAGTTCATTCTTTATCCGTTTCGGTTTCGAAGATAACCTTTCATCACTGCTGTTTGAGCACATTAAACAAAGATATATACGCAGAATAATAGCAATGCTTGGAAAAAGTAATATCAGGTTTCTTTCCTGAATTAGGCGATGCATAAATGCTTTCGTGCGACTCATCTCCCTGTTTTTCGTCGACACACAACTTAACAAAATTAGAGATTTGGAGTAATGCACTTCCAAATGAATGTTCCTCAGTACCATTGGAATAAACCACAAGTTTTTCACCAGCAAACTCGTCTTTAAATGAAACCTCAAATATTTTTTGTGAAAGACTTCGTTCTGCTATAAACCCTTTAACGACCACCAGAGTCATTATAATGGCCCAAGATTTTTTAGTTATAACTCGCCAGATGCTGTAGCTAGATAGGTGTTCAAACCCTCTACGGATTCAGCAAGTCTTCATGGTTCTATTTTTAAAAAATTTCTTGATTTGGGTGAGGGGTTCGCCTGGGACAGGCTTGCAAAGTGGGGGTGTTTTCGTTTTTTTGACCAACTTTGACGGACCCTGGACGCCAATCCAATGAGCCAAAATTTTGACTCAAACTTTTTTTGGAAACTAGATGATCTTTCGCGTCGATAGAGTTCTTGCTTAACCTTCTAGCATGTCTGGTACCAAAGTTATGGCCCAAAAACCCCATTTTACCCCAAAATCAGAAAATTGCAGAAAATGCATGAGTCTCCAGCTGGCGGCTACTGTAAATCGCGATAACTCCCCGCTAGAAGATGATAGCAAACTATACGAGCCCTCAAAAGACTCATGAAGTCTAGTTTGCACTAAAAAAAAACATTTTAGATTTGGGTTCGGGGTTTTTGGTGGGTGGGGTTTGAAATAGGGTAGTTTTGACTTTTTTTGTTTGTTTCTTTATGACGTCATCGCCTCAACAAAGGGCCAAAATTTTGGCTCAAAGTTTAATTGTATTCTAGGCTGGAATATGAAGCTTTAGAGACCTTGATCGACTTCCTAGCGTTTCTGGTGCTCAGGAAGGAGCCAAAAGACCCCAAATCTTGCAAGGATTCCCAAGGGAATTAGTGGGGATCTCCCTAATTAATTTTTGTTTATTTTGCCATAACTTTTGAACTAGAAATGCTGGAAAGTCCATCAAACCCTCTAAAGACTCGTATTGAAGCCTAGAATCCAAAAAAACTTCGAGTCACAAAATCTGATGGATGGTTCGATTCCCAGGAAGTGACGTCATTATTCAAATGTAAACAAAATATGCATAAACATCCTCTCATTGTGTAAACATCAACAAAAATCCCGTGATCTCATGCTGAAAATTTTTTTTTTCCAGTCTAAACTACCAGTCTTCACGAATCTTTAGAAGGTTTGAACAACTCTCTAGCCTATTCTAATGGCGAGTTATGGCCATATCCAAACAGGGTGTTATTTTGCCGTTTGCTAACTTTTTAGGAGTAGAAATTTTGACCACTTTTTGGTTTTTGTGGCATAAGTTTTGATCCAGATATGCTAGAAAGCCAATCAAGGGCTCTGAAGACTCGTGAGATAGCCTAGTTTCATAAAAATATTTGATCCAAAATGTGGGCCCATTCGATGGGTGTCCAGGGCCGGTTAAAGTAGGCCATAAAAACGCGAAAACACCCCCACTTGTGACGGCCCCCCAAGAGAACCCCTAACCCAAAACTGAAAATTTTTACTCGAAACTACTAGACTCGCTGAATCCGTAGAGGGTTTGAACACCTCTCTAGCTGCAGCAGCTGGCGAGTTATAGCCAAAACAACTTGGGCCATTATAATGGCTCTGGTGGTCGTTAAAGGGTAAAACCCGGCCCGTAACCAGGAGGGGCGCAAAAATTTTTCGCCCTCCCTGGAAAAATGTGTTGGACGTAGTTTAAAAATATTGGACATAGTTCAAAAAATTTGGGCCTCTCTCGGAAAATTCTTCGCCTCTCATGGGGTCCTAAGCTGTTTACGGGCCTGTATTAAACAAAACGTGTCTATTGATTTGTGTTAAAATTTCTCTAGAGCGGCTTTCTAACAAAGTTGCAAGTCTAAATTTGTCTCCCTTCAGCAAGAAGATTGAGAACCACCACAGGCGTAGCCAGGGGAGGTCCAGGGGGCCACACCTCCCCAAATTTTGTGGCAGATGTAGCCTATGGGCTACTACAGCAATAAAATTGCCTAACTTTTCGTCTTGTTTTATCAAATTCGTTATAGGTGTATTCTTCTAGCTTGTGTTTGAATTTCTATCACAAATGAAGATCCCAAACTTGAAGGATATCCTATGCCAAGGGTAAGGGGTCTTAAATGCTACCACTTCGGGCAAAACGCCAGCGGATCAGGTGTCTTGTGTCTTTGGCGCATAACAAATCAGGTGTGTTCGGGGCAAAACGACTTTCTCTGGCATTCACGAGTTGTGTGAAAGTTTTTAGAAGCACGTTTAAGGCTATGAGCTTTCACGGCTTGCACTGGTTGCAGAAGTTAGGGTCTGGTAAAGCGTCATTTGCAGCCAAAGTGGTGTAGTAGGTAAATGCGTTCAAGTCAACACTTGACTAATATTCATTGCACACTTTGCTAAACCTTTTTTCCCTAACCGTGGTACTGGTACCAACCCAGGAAGACACTAAAGCATGGAACAGTCCTCACGCCAAATTTAGTTAAAAACTATCAGGTTTCGAACCAAACTTGCAACTAAAAAACGTTTTTTTAAGAAATGTACTATGTTATTAATGGTGATCCGTTTTGTCCCCAACAAAAATAATAATTTTTGTCAAAAGGTCGTAGAAGATCAAGCGGTTTGACGTGGCCAAAAACTTGTTTAATAATAACCAACATGTCAAGAATTCTCTTATCACTTGGAAGCAGTTTGCACGCTTCAACAGTACCCTTTGTCGTGAATAAGATGCCATACCGTTCTTCTATGATGTCGCAAGCTCCTGTAATGCGTTTTTTCCTGTTGCACGCCTAGTCTGTATATTGCATTGAACGTTTGGCAACAATCTTAGTGCGTAGGCAGACTGTAACTGCATTGAATGCCAGCTTTACGTTGGGACCCCTTGACTGTAAGGGGCCTGAGGCCTGTGCCTCATGGGCCTCATAGCTAATATGGCACTGCTCGATGGTTTGGAACAGCCGCTGAAACACCTGCGACAGTCCAAAGTTACTGATTTCTTCGTTTTATATATGTCAGTGCAAATATATACAATTATAATGTAATAAAATACTTGCTTTAAGCTTACTTAATACCTAAATATTGTGATGATCTCTATTAGTTAAGGTCTCTGTTGTCTCAAAATCCTAAAAAAGAGCGTACCGTACAGCCATAGACTTTAGACACGTCGTAAATATTCTGAACTGTTAGGGGTGTATAGTACCAAACACCTCTGTTATCAGCAGGGCTGTGGAGTCGAAAGTTCCAACATCCGGCTCCGGTAAATTTCAATTATCCGACTCCGGACCGACTCCGACCTTGAGTTGTATTAGTTACTTAAAGCGATAATTCTTTTCAAATGAGTTCTTAAGCCTTACTTGTACTTTCCAAGAATACGCAAGTTTGTTTTGAAACGATGTACATGCTCGTTCATCTTTCACTTTTGCCAATATGATCAAGCAGGGGTTAGTCTTAAGTTGCTGTAGTTTTACAGAAAATACAATACTGGTCTAAAATAGCCACAGTTCAAATTATTAGAGAACGCTGATAAATTGATCAAAGCAGATACCTTGTGTAAACGATATCAAGAAACAAGTAACATTGAAAAATGTATGTATCCTACCGGCAGGCCCGTCGCCAGAATTTAGCAGCAGGGGGGCCAAAAACCAGGAGAGGCCAAAAACCAGAAGAGGAGGCCACATTTTTAAAATACAGTATTGGATGTATGCAGCAACCAGTCGGCCAAACGTGAAATTGGGGGGCACCGATTTCAAATGGGGGGGACGGGCACCACTGCCCCCCCCGCTGGCGACGACCCTGCTTATCGGTGTGCATTTGCACATACTGCGCGACGCGATCGAAAAACGCGCTCAGGGTTTCATGATGCCATCTGAAATGACTTCATTGACACAACTTTTTTACGATCGAACGCTGCCAAGTTTCAGCTTTGCTGAACGTACATGTGTCGCTATCTTTTTCTTTAGATGGCCAACTGAACATGTTACGAGTAAGCTCTTATACAGGTCAAAATCCATGAACTACTGTACCAAGAAAGAAAGTAAAACAAGTTAGTTAGATTTTTAGCTTAACCACTTGGGAGCATTCATTTTACTCTGCGTTATCTAAGCACTTCATATTACCCTGCTTTCAGTTAGGTACAACAAACTTGCAAGGTTTAAGAATCAGTAAATACAGATTTTTTTAATACAAAAAAGTTGTCATTCTTCTCAGTGCCATAATAAGCACTAATTTTGCTTTCGCAATTTTTTTTCAAAATCATCTCAAAGTGGTTGCTGTCAGTGGTGACAGAAAATGTTCGAAAACACTTGAGTCGGGAAATTTTTCGGCATGATGCAAAAATCACTAAAGTATTTAATCGCATAAGACGTGTGAAGTTGCTTTGTTTGCTACTGTACGTAGAAGACCAAGCGAAGTAACTGCGTTGTCTTCAATTAATTGGATCAAAGCGTTGCAAAGCAGTAGAAGCATGACTAATGCCGGGATTATCGTTGGCGGTCAGACAGTTACCGTGCTTCGCCCATGTTGCGCGATAAATTGATTTGATCGAAAGAGGTCACACAAGTACTGTAAGAGCACGCAGAACCGTCACTAGAAAGTTTTCAATAGGGAGAATTTGCATTTCTGCGGGGGGGCTTGACACTCTAAAAATTGACAAAACTCAACTCAACCGATTGATAGTGATTCATGCTTCAATTTGGGGAGCTTGGAGCACTATTTGGGGGGATGATCCCCCAAAAGCCTCCCCATGGCGACAGGACTGAGAGCACGGCAACCTGGCAGCATGGCGAAATCCGAGCGTCTGTTCTACTGGGAATTTTAGGTCACAGTGCGTTTTTATTTTGAATTGCCGCTTACTTGTTCTAATCGAATCGGACGGAGTCACGAGTGAGAACAAGTCAGTCAACACAAGCACGTGCTTGCGGGGCAAAGTCCTCGTGAAAAAAACATTAAATCAAGTGTAGGTATGAAACTTAGTGCGCTGCAACCGTTCTGAATAGCCATGATCCTGTTTTGTTGAAATGTCAAACCGCTGAAATTGCCAAGTGTGAAGCTCGCGCACGTTTGTGGAACAAACAGTCACAATCTGCGAGCAAAAGGTTAGCCCGGAGTCGATGGCGTTAAAATTTTCTCCGACTGCAACTCCGACTCCTCAGGTTGAAAATCCTCCCGACTCCGAATCCACAGCCCTGGTCATGAGATCTAACATGTTTCAGCTACAAGGCAGACGGCTTAACACAGGGGCCGGGAACCTATTTTTCGCGAGCCAGATGTCGCTCTTTTGATGATGGCATCTCGCTCGCTTGATATTTTCTTAACACGATTGTTTACGAATGAAACTTTTTCTGTAATTTTCCATCTACCAGACTACAAAGCTATCAGCAACACCATGCAGCACCAGAAGTTGCATTAAAAGTAAGAAGCATGTTAAGAGAAAATTCAAACATTTACCATTGTTTAAAATTGTTGATTTTGCTTAAAAATGCACACGCTAGTTAGTAAGTTAGTTGCATTAAGTGTTGAAAAATATTATATGGCTTTCACGGAATTACAATAAAAAATACGTAGGTTTCGTGGCTCCCTTGGCCAAAAAAATCCCGATCCCTGGCTTAACATATTGTGGCAAAACATTTTAGAATACTTTGTAAGGTCTGTTCATCTCCAATCAGGAATCAGGGTTTCGAGCGCAGGTGGCGAGGTCTAAAGAGACCGAACGCTCATGCGGAAAAATTGAGCACAAGTTGTAAAACTTTATTGGAAAGTAGTAAAGTACCATCCTTGAAATGTTTTGAGACTCATTTTGGAATTAGAACAACGGTGCGCAACCTGCGGCCTTCGATAATGAAATTTGCGGCCGTCTACATGTAATTTAAAATATAAGATTCGGCGGCCGTGCTGGTGTATATTGAAGCAAAACAAACGCAAGGCAAGAAAATCAGTCGATACGATACGTAACAATCTTAATGGTGATGTCACAAAGAGTTACAGAATGAATTCGCAATTTATGTTTGAATGTGTTCTGTCTTGGTTAGTACTCGGCAGTAACGGCACGAACTCATTGGCGGCCGTACTTCATATAAACAAAAGCAGGGGCGGAGCTAGGGGGGTGCCAGGGGGGGCCACTGCCGCCCCAAAATTTTGACTGGTTCCCCCAGTGGCCCCCCCAAAATTTTTAAGGTCTCTTTCTGAAAGTCCTACACAGACCATTGACAGCTCCCCTTGCTGCAAAACTGGCCCCTCCAGTGGCCCCCCCAGATGAAAATGTCTGGCTCCGCCCCTGGCAAAACCTCAAATAAATTTTCGAAACGTTGGAATTCTCACCGCTCTTCGCGGAACACTGTCAATTTGTCTAATGACCAAGAGCAGGTGCCTTTACTACACCATGTGGTGCACGAACATAAGATTTTAAAAAAGCCTAAAACCAGTGAAAGTTTTATAGTCACGTTCGTAGAACAACCTAGCTATGATTACCTTGATATTTGTGAACATAAGTGTCTCAACAAAACCAGCGCTAGCATCAACAAGCACAGAATTATTTTGCCTCGCATTAAATGGTAGACCTGCCCTTGTTTAGACGTTGCTCTTGTCATCACTTTTGTTTTGGCGCACCATTTTTCCTCTCTCATTTATTGCTCTTTCCTCCCGCTGTGTGTTTTAACTTATTGTTACTAGTTGGTCTTGTTTTGTTTGTGCTTACTCTAAATGCTTATTTACAGTACGGTACTGTCAAGGTTAGCTCAATATGTTTTTCACGCAACCTTTGTCTTTGTTTCGTAATAATCACTGCTTTGCGTACTTCCACTCGTTTTTACTTTTAATTTACTTGGACTGAAGATGCCGTATGGCGAAATCGATTTCCATTAAATAACATCAGTGCGTGCTGATTTTTGTTACTTGTGCAGTGTGCACAGACAATGCTTAAGTTGAAGATATGGGTAGACAAGAATCGCCGCAGTTAATAGAAAGGAAGACACAGATTGATACTGTGCTCAAGAAACAAGTAGAGCTTCCAAGTATTAGTGGCAAAAGATTTCACTTTTAAAATCGCTCATCAGGCGCTAATTTCGACAAAACATTTATACAAGACTAAACATCGTCCCTGAAATAGGTACAACGCATGAATCGGCAGGAAGGTACGGCGCTCTGCCTCCCCATGAGTTTGTATGAAAAGATTCACAGTGTGTTGAAATGTTATATTTTTGACATAAAATTTTTCATGATCGGAAACCTCATCGTGCTAGTGCAGGAGCGCTCAATACGTCGATCGCGATCTACTGTACCAGTCGATCTCAAATGTAAACTGTTGGTAGATCGCATGATATTAAGACACTGGCTGATTCCATTCAGTGCAAGTAATCAGAGTAGAGTCAGGCAACGACAAAAATGGACATAGTTAATTATGTTGTGCAGTATGGGCTCATGTGGGTATGCAAGGTACATCAACATGCATTGTAAAAAGAATTCTCAATATGTTTTGCATTTTTGTAGTAGGTAGATCATTTTAGCTTGTTCAGTTATAAGTAGCTCGCATGCTGAAAAAGTGTGAGCACCCACTTGCCAGTATATTTCCAAAAAAGAAGTTAAGTTTAGTTTACCGAGATTGTTTTAGTGGTCTTGACTGTTTCAAAACTATAGTAGACTTATTAAGGAATTGAGTTGGTATTTGCATTGGCGCATAGTATAAATATGCAAAAAGTTACATCTGCTTTAGCGCATTGTATATTTTCTCACCATGAATATCTAAAATATACTGTAAAAGGAAAAATCAGAGGACCTTGTTTTTACAAAAAACTAACCTTTTTCATTTTTAATCCTTGTGTCAGTGCAGATACAACTCTGTAAGTGGAAATAATATAGCCGGCAGACACGGGCTGATAATGACGCAACACGCAACTGTGAGATCGCATAGGAATTACTGCTAGACAGTCTGTTTTGGATATTAGACTGATTTATTTGATACCCAACCCACCGTAATGCTAGAAAGAGCACCACAACATTACAAAACATTCTTCGCAATCATAGAGAAAAACTTCATCAAAACCCACAAGCAGTTACGGTATAAGCAGCATAAACAAGCATGTATCATGCTGGTAATACTTGCTGTTGGCTTGATTCACGCTGTTTGTTGGAAAAACCACGTCGCATATGAAACAGCGCTGATAATAAACAACTTGTAAATGTTGACATATGTTCGGCAGCTCATAGATATCGAATTGCATTCTTGTTTACTTCAAAACTTAGTGCTGGAGTGAATTCAAAATGTAACCACAGATTGAAGATTTTTGACTTGCTATTTACCTCCAAGCCTCCCACGTTGTCTTAATAGAGCAGTGTGATGGTGCTGAAATCAGCATGAGCGCCCAGCCTTGTTTGGTTTTCAGCGAGCGGAGTGGTGAGTGGAGGGTAATACAATGCCCTAGCACTAGTGTAGGTATCCGAAGTATGTCTCAATGAATGACACTTGTCGAAAAAATGTTCATCCTTCATAAAAGTAGTTGTAACGATAAGACCAAATATTAAATACAAAGTGATTTATCGGAATTAGGACTACCTCGGTCAGTGGCGTACGCAGAAAATTTTCATGGGGCTTTTCGTTCAGTAGCATATGGTGGTCATTTGTATTTGGTGTGCGCTGTTTGTGACGTCACAATATAACATCATATTCGTGTTTCCAAACCAACGTTTTCGCGAAGTTTGTTGACATAATAGGCATATTGATTCTGCTACATGCCCTCCCCTTATTTTATGTGCCATTGCACTGAATATCAGTGCTCCAAGTTAGAACATAGGAGGAAAATAAACTCAACGCTACGACACAGCAGTTCATAACTGTAAACATATCAGGCTGCGTGTTAAAACAGGGAAGTACAACACACTCGTCAGTCATCACTGCGCCAGAGCCATTTTACAACGACAAAATGAAGCTGCGCTAATGTCTGGTCGAATGTGAGCAGTCGAGCATAGAAGTGTGTGGCTGGACTGGCTGGTGCACACTCCGGTTTGCAAGATCGAATCTTGCTAAACTACACAATAATTGCGAATGCGCATAAAGTACGCAACAAAACTCTCAATTTTTTGTTGTGTATAGAAGTCCAGAAAACTTTTAGTTCTTTTTTCCCTGCTGAGACATTATCGAATGTCTCAATGCTTCTATGTTAAAAACTGCTGTTTGTGAGCTCGTGCAACAGTTCTATCATGCTACATAAATTGGCAATGTAGCCAAAGGGGTCAGTGCATGCGATGATCAGTCTCATCAGACAAAATAAAGAATTTTTTCGGATAAAATGAGCTATCGTGGAACACAATCTTAAACATGCGTAGTGGACGAATGGTCTGCAAAAAGTGGTGAGGTGGATTCTGGACGCAGACGATAACCCAGATTCCCACCAAAACCTACTACTTTTTGGACCATTTGCAATGTTCCTTGAAATTTGCATGCAAATTTATTCCGTGGTACCGTATTTGCATTAAGTTGACAAATAAACAAGCAAAAAGTATGCGAAAACGATTAATCTCCGTTGCAAAGTAATACAGTTTTTGTAACATATCAAGCTCAAGGAGGGGTTTTTAACCCCAACCACCCCCCTTGCGTACGCCCTTGACCTCGGTGGATGAACGTACAGCAGCGACCGCACAATAGGTACAGTTAAATACAACACTGATACTTGACTGGTTCGTAAAAAGACGTTGCATAAGAGAGCTCGACGCTTGCCAACAAAGCTCCTTTCACTCAAACTTAAAACACCTAATCCCAGCAAATCAAAGCCATTGTCTCAAAAATAACAACTCAAAATCAAATGACATTATTGAAATCTTGTTTGACGTTTCAAACAATGACTGCTTTTTATGTCATCAAAATCAATCGAATGGACGTTCGAGCTGGCTGTACGCTATGACACCGTACATATTCTGCCAGTTTGTATTTTACTTCAATAGCTGACACGTTACCATGACTTCTTTTCGTGCACACGCACAGAATACACGCTTTGCGATGACTTCATTAAATAAATTTTACTGAAAATAAAAACATATATTTTCTAAACGTCGACATGATTTCGTTTGAATCCTTAACATGTATTGTTTAGGGCAGGGATTCCCAACGTGGGGTACATTTGCCAATCTGAAGGAGTACATTTAAGGTTAGCAATAGAAGGGAAAAGATGTTTGTACATTCTTTATTTACAAATATTTATACGTATATCAGTGAATATTATTTTCAGAAATTATTTTATGGTTATTGTTAAATATATCTATGATCAGTCATGATAAAATATTTTGTCATATGAAATTTTAGGGGTACCGGGTACATGCTCATTTGTCGAAATGCTGAAGGGGTACATGGTCAGATAAATGTTGGGAACTCCTGGTTTAGCGCATAACTTTGTGGAACTTCCGAGTTTCACTCTTTTCCAAACTTATAAGTAATTAAAAACCTTTTTCTGGACACGCACGTTTTGACGAAACCAATACGCTTCGAATCACCGTTGCTTTCCAATCACAACAAAGCTTTTGACTTCATATTTTTCGTTCTCCTTACGCAAGATGCTGCTTCAAGTCTCTATTTCGAAAAGTTCAATAATTAATATCTGTGTAAAATTTGAGTAGTTCTGGCCAAACGTTTGGAAAAAATGGGTTACATTTATATTACCGCGTGATATTACAAGAAATCACATGGTGTTACTGCAAACAGTGGTTCTCAACCTTTTTTGGCCCGTACACCATATTTTGAAAAAGTTAGACTATCCCATAGACCAGCGCTTTTCAAAATTTTTTATGTGACGGCACACTAATAAATTCTGAATTTGGCTGCGGCACACATACTTTATGAAATCGAAAACCTACTTTTCACAAACCTTGCAACGAGAGCTACTTATTTAAAACACTCTACAAGTTTACATTCCAAACAACATCCACTAGCCTAAGTTAAGATGAAAAGTGAAAACCCAAAGCAATGCAGCGCGGACCAAAAAGATTTGCAGCATAAGGTTTTGTCAAAACATGAAACTTTCGCGTCACACTTCAGCCTCTTCAGCGGCACACCAGTGTGTCGCGGCACACAGTTTGGGAAACACTGCCATAGACCACTTTGCTATGCTGAAACCTCATGAACTAGTCGAAACTGTATTGCACACAGGTCAGTGAGCTCAAGGACATGTTCAATCTAAAATAAAATAATCAAGGGTTTATGGAGCTCTCTGTGGAACACCGGTGATCCACCTGCACCACATTAAGAACCACTAGTGTAAAACGGAGAAACAAGAATTTCCTCTATAGTTACATGATTGTCTTTACTCTAAATAGGGTGCTGCAAGCCATGTTTTCCAGTGATTCAACAACACATTATTGTCAACGTATGATATGAGTTGACTAATACAGTTACAATTTTTGTTTATAATTCCAAATTAGTCTAATGTGTACCACATAGACACCTGTTATCATCTGTAGTGTAATTCTGAACAAATCACATAGCTTCCTTCTGAAAACACATTTAGGCAAAACTTTAACTTGTCTTGCAGTGAACAATATCTCCATTCAGTGCGACTATTGGTCAGTAATCAATATTCTAATACATGCTATGCCAACTAACACATTTGAAAAATAAATTTAAATCAAAATTTCAAATTCATGACCATTTCCTAACTCCTGGTCGCTTTTAGCAACATTCGGTAAACATACTAACTGGCTCAGGCAAAAGGTTCGAAGAACTTTCCCGAATGTTTTGGGGAACATCTTACAAATGTTCCAAGCCAATTTTTCCCATTAGCGGTAAGTTTTGGAAGAATGTTTCATTGCTTAGCGCCGCCTTGAGAAAACTGAATAACTGTTAAAAAATGTGTTTTGCCTCTTATTTTGTTTCGTTTGAGAATAGCCGCATGTGCTGGCAAAGTCGTTCTTACCTTTAAATCCATAGCAAGGCTCAATGCTGTCAATATCCTCATACAAATATTGCTAGCTTGAGTCACGAACTCCTGCATAACCGACGAGAAATTGGAAGCAAGGTCATTTGGCCATTCCTCTGGGCTCAGATCGAATGTTCCCGCATTTAGGTTGAACGATTCTTTGAAGTCTCCCACCGGTGATTTTCGATCAGAGCTGGTAAAACAACTTTCATATTTGAATGCCTATTCAAGCGACTGAGACTTTTGACTCTGAATAAACAACTCTGCCTTCAGTATTTTTGTTTTCTTTTGCAGTGACAAAATAGCCAACATATTGCACAACGGCAACAAAACAAACCAATTAGTAACGGCAGAAACGGATCGACTGAGGTACGTCGACTTTATGCGTACAACTTAATTTATACGTACAGGATTTCATGAACATAGATTGGAAACAAATCTCTGTCACACAGCTCCGTTGAACACTGGATAAAAATAACTGTGCGTAAGCAGTCTGATTAAAAATTCGGATATATCGCCAAAAAACTGTTTGTCATCAAAACATTACTATCTGTTCCGCTGCAGAGCGACATCCAATGGATGAAACGTATTTAAGGTACGCACACAATGCAAATGTTCTGCCTGTTTTTCAAATACGTTTTTTATTTCCTCTTAAATAACGATCGCCTTTACACGTGAATATGTCTGTGTGAACAGACGTATGCTGCAGACTTGGATAACTAGAATTGTTTCTGATTTTCCAAATTAGAGTAGAATTAAAATTAGAGCTACTCAGTTTTTCGAAATTAGCTTAGATTTAACTAGAATCACGCAAAAACTAGAAAATTAAACTAAACTCAGAATTAGAATTACATTTAATCAAAACAAGTTGAGTGTAAGCTCACTTCACAACAAATTGGAACTCATTCGCATAATTATAAGAATGGCAAAAATTCGTTCGCCTGGATTGGCGCGTTTCGCGCTGTATAATTCTCCTGGGTGGCTTAAAACTCGTTCCAATGGAGCCGATGTTACTGTCAAACATTGGTAGCACATACTGTGTGGCTGGTTAAATGATGTGATTGTGACTTGTGCTATGTCACATGGCACTCGCACTTGTTCTTGTGCTTTCTTTACGTGAGATGCATTCTTGTATCGCTACTTGAATAAGACTTTTGGACAAAGTAACATCTTCAGTAAAACCAGAAATTATACTAGAAGTGAAATTAGAGCGCAGAAGCTTTTCACAAATTAGATTAGAATTAAAATTACTTGTATGTCGCTCTGATTCGTCTATATTCACAACTAGAATGATCTATTTGTCCAAATCTGGTATGCCGGTCTTTAGTGCAGCCCTTTGTCATAGCTGAGTTTTCATGCAGGTCCTTGTAAAGTTTGAATATATTCTATCTTGATCCATGGGCGTAGGAAGGGGGGTAGGGGAGCCTAGACCCATGGATTTTGAAGAAAGCCTAGACCCCTGGATTTTGAAAAAAAAGCAAAAAAAGGTTGTTTTCTTAATTTCGAGTGGGAAAAAACATATTTGACCACTTTTGGCCCCACCTAGAAAAAATTTTGGAAAAATCCACTAGTGGCCCCTCCCTGGAAAAAGTCCTGACGCCTATGTCTTGATCTAGAACTTCCTCATCTCTATGACGAGTATGAATATTCTATCTTGATCTAGATTTTCGCCAAACTCTATAGTTAGCATAAATGTGAATACCTTTTACAAGTTAAGGCACATAATTAGAGATCGGGAATTGTTTGCATTAAAACCGTTCACAGGGAGCCAAAAAATAATAAGAAGAATGGCAAAACCAATTAAAAGTAACCAACCTCTCTACTCCTTTTCCAATGTAGCCGAAATTCTTTCCAGGTTTTCGTCTGTAGCGCTGTTTATCTTCTATCGGACTGGTAAAGAACTTGTCAGCTTCCTTGAAAACTTTGTCTACGAATGATCTTTCGAAAAACGTAAGCGGCAAATAATAAAAAAAAACAAGAAACTGTGCGTATACTTCTACATTAAAACGAATTGAAAAGCATGAGGTTTCTGATATGAAACTTCTTTCGAAACCAGTGGTGAAATCTGTTTTTCTTTTTGTCGAAGCGGTAGCAGGATAGATTCTTGCACGCAAATACCAATCCCTTATAAACGAAAACCACGACGAACAAATGATTGGATTGAATATCAACAATTTGTTTTGCCAATCACTAAAAATCAAAAGTTCTATTTGAATGTATACTCTTAAAATTAACTCATGGTCATGTGTGCGTGTCTGGCTACTGAGATCCATGAACCATTTCGGAAAGCCACATCGTTTACGGTGGTGAGATGACAGGTTAGCAAATCTTTCCTTTCAACCAAAATTTGAAAAAAATTGGCTGATTGTTTGCATGGATCGCGCATTTTCATTCATATTTTGCACTTTTCTTGCATTTTCATAATTTATCAGCTTGTTTCACCCTTTTTCATGTGTCCTTTCAGATTTTCCCTCTATTGAAAAATTAATAATGACATCATTCGTGATTCACCATGCAAGCTTTCAGTAACAAGAGATGGGATCTAATATAATTTTTTTTGAATTAGCTCACGCCGGTTCGAGTTTCATATCCATAAACATGAGGACAAATCCAACATGTATACACTTAGTTAAAGAAATGGCCAAATGTACCTCTGGAACGCTTTTAGATGAAAAACGGTTCAAAGAAAAGCCAAAGTGGTCAAATAAAGCCATTCACACTCAGAAATCCATTAGATTACAAAAAACGAGTCAAAATGCCATTCAAGACAGGGGAACTACTTTTTACAACTTTCTGGGTTTAAAATTGCGATTTATTTCTGGAGTTGTTCACAGTAAGTAAGTAAGTAAGTGTGTTGCTGTGTGCGGCAAAATAATGGTTCGCACAGTCAATAGATCATACAGTATTGCGCAGAATATGGGCTAATGTAGAAGCTATAGCATAATTTAAAAGCAAAGTTCTACACAAGCAACGAACATTTACTGTTTCCTTTGTCACAAAGGATTGGTGAAAGACCATGAGGTCATCTAGTCTACCAACCCTGCAACACAACTTTCAGTAATATAACTAGTAGTCATGTTAAAAGAAAAGACAAGGTGACAAAAAACAAAGACACATGATATTTACAAATGAGTGCATGCCTATGTATACATAGTTATCATGATGAGATATTTAATTTCACAGGTGTGGAGAGAACAAACACTGAAATTAATGTACGTTTGTTTGACAATGCAAATGATTATAGAATAAAAAAAAAAAAACAAGTTGAAAAAATATCAAATGACGGACAGATGAAAAAGATTAACCCCATTATAAAAGGAAACTTTACAACAAGGCTGCCCAACCCGCGAGCCGCATGCGACCCCGAGGTTGTTTTAAGTGGCCCGCGATGTAATAAATTCGTAAGCAGACTTTATTTTTTAGTATTTTTTATAAGTTCAAGTATATTTGCCACCAAAACGCACCAAAATCATACCTGTTATTTCTGTTATGGGCCTACCACCCAAAAACTTATATAACAAACGCTTCGAAAATATGTCAATTTTTTAGATTTGGTTTACATCCATACAAGCTGGCAACACTGCGCGCAATTATAGGACTCATTGTCACCTCGTGTTATCGCATAAAACTTAGCAAAATCAAGGGTTTTGTTACGTCACAATAGCTTACTGTCACGTTACAAAAACGTTTGTGGCCCGCAATAAATTTCCCCATGTAAAAGTGGCCCGCAACACTAAAACGGTTGGGCAGGCCTGCTTTACAGTGTCTGTTAAATATAAAATATATAGTAAAACATAATGAAAAAATCACTAGATGCAAATCACAAAGAATGACAAATCACAAAGAATTAATTTATTTCTTTTATTGTATTTGAACTTGCAAGATGATAATGGCATGTTTACAAATAGCTTGAACTGCATTTCTGGTAGCTTGACTGAAACTGCACTGCTGTTGACGCTGCTGCATTGTAAAGATACATATTACATGCATTGTTGTCTTCTACATCTCACTGAGACTAACCAATTGTGAATACTGCTCAAAACACGACCCAGCAAAGAGGTAAAACGTCCAGTAACTGACATGCTGTGATGCAGCAGTTGAGCCATAAGCTATGCACCAATCAGATCAGAACACAGACCGCCAGTCTGCCACCCTTTCTCACCATCAACAGCCTGAACTAATGACCGACTAATTTATCCAAGAGAATAGAGCGAATATATTAATCTAACACTTAGCCGTTCAGAGAAAATTAAATTTAATAAAATTAAATATCCGACTCCCGTAAAAACTGAAATTCTTACTCCAGCTCCGCGTCCGGTTTTCATACAAAAATCCGACTCTGGGTCAAGCGAAATTTCTGACCTCTGCGAAATTTCTGACGTATTTTTTTGTCAGTTATTTTGCTTCCCAGAATAAATTTGGGTGTTTATTTTTTGATGTATGTTGTGTAAATTCAAACTTTTCAGTTAGATGTCAAATACCACAGCACGCTGCAATACGGGAATAACTATAACCACTGGACAATATTGGACAAACTTATACCTTAACACTAAGCCCTGAGCCCTAAACATCAGTTTTCTCAGCGAATTTGATATGCAGATTATAACTCAGGGCATTCGCACACGGTGTGAAGTCAGAAATTTCGCTTGACACAAGGTCGCGCTCCGGCTTCGGCAAAAATCGTAGACTCCTCCCGGAGTCCACTATTCGACAGGGTTGAGCGAATTGTTATATACTGCATCATAACTTTACAAAAATAGTTTTGTTTCAACAAAAAATTACAAAAATATTCTTCTTACATCTATGATCTCACCTGAAAAGTTGAGTTCAATTCAAAACTTTTCCAAACTTTTCCGAGTTATTTATTTTTGAATCGAACAATAGGATTCTGTTCGCAGCGCATTGGACTAACTGTTGCTCCCCGTGGGCAGCAACGCGCTTACCTAAGAAATTTGTGTTCAGTAAGTTGTTGAGTAGAACGCAATAACTTCTCTCATTCTTGTTTTTTTGCAACCAAATTTCATACGAATATTCTTGTGGTGAAAATGCATCTTACTTGAAAATTTCAAGTAAATCGAGCAAGTGTTTTTTACTTATGCACTTTTGGGTCTGAACTACTCAAACGCGTAAGCTACAAAACATTCTGATGTGGACGGTTGAGTAGTTGTTCTGTAAAGCACCATAAACTCTTCAAAAATAGTTTGTTTGCAAAGAAAATTCACAAGAATGTTTTTAAGATATTTATGAAGCCATGACAAAACTTGTTCAAATGGGATCTTCCCAGACAATTTGAGGTCAATCCTTCAAAAAGTTGCCTAGTGATTGATTTTTTAATCGAACAACCTGACACCTCTTCACCGTACTGTTGCTGTGCGTGGCTGGCTACGCACTTTTCCACTTACGGTAATTTGGGTGCAGAAAATTTTTGCGTGATGCGCCACGCAAAAAGTTTTTTTGCGTAGAATTTTGTAACCAAGTTTTACACCAATGTTCGTTTTGTGTAAATGCATCTCACCTGAAAATTTGAGGTAAATCGATCAAGTACTTTTTGAGTTACGTGATTTTGACTTTAGGTATTGAGCAAAAACAGCCCAAACACCGTTCCTCACCGGCTGAAGAATCGCATAAAGCTATGCTGCGGCCAGGATTGTGACGTAAATGTAGCAAGCAAACCACGATTTTCACATGGTCATGGCGTAGTTGCTCATGGCGTTTTCCAGACCACAAAAGAATTTCAATTATCCGATTCTGTCATATCATGTGCAGTGCAGGATTAAAATGTCGCAATGAATCCCATTCAGTACGGATGCCAAACTTCTTAAGTGCGGAGTCAAGTATTGGGCATAAAAGCCTGAGTTACAAACCGCTCTCACTTTTTGTATGATTTACATTTGTAGAAGTCCGATTTCGCTTCAAAACCTATCCAAAGTTGGCAACACAGATTTCACTCCAGCATAACAAGTATAGTTTTGTGGTGTTTTAGCATCATCATGAGACAAATAGTTAAAAAAGAAATTCTAGATCACGAAGTCCTTCAAGTTGAGCAGCGAGCTACTGTTTATCCGGTGCAATAGTCTACCAGGATTAAAAATTTTCATGAAGCGCAGAAAAACTAGCGGAAAATGGCAGAATCATTGTTATAGGCTGCTCGCTTTGATGTTATTGAGTTGATAGACTATTTTCAATACGTCCAATATGGTTTAGTTGAACCAATGGTTTCTGCGTTTTTGTTTGTAATAAGACTTTGCCAAGCTTTCAAACTTCAGTCTCATCTTACAGTCTTGTCTAGGGGTTCTCAACCAGGGGTATTCCCCACCAGGGGGGAATTTTGTATTTGCAAGGGGGGAATTTTGTATATAGGATTTTATTTAATGTAATTAAATTAGAGGCCAAAGAGCTTATCAACTGTGAAGGGTTTGGTTTCTCATCTTAGTGTACTGATGTAAAAGTGTTCTTTACAAACTAAATTTCTAAGTTGGGGAATTTATCTGCGAATAACGGTTAAAGGGGTGCATGGGATGAAAAAGGTTGAGAACCACTGGTCTTGTCGTAAAGTATTAGATGACCCACTCGGTAAATTTGGCTTTCGGGCCTGAATCGGGCTTAAAAAAAATGTCGGGCTCTGGCCGTCTTCCCCAGAGCCGGATTAAAGGGTAGGGGGGCTCAGGGCAATTTTCACTGGAGGGCCCCTATAACGTATTTCATGACGTCATCGTTTGTAAAATTTGTTTTCGCTGATTCGCAACATTCTCGTTTGCTTTTTCCAGTAGTCGATTATGTGCTTGCCGTATAACTCGATTGTTAGCCGCCTTTGATTGTAAGCCGCACGAAATAGTGTTAAAAATTAATGTAAGCTGTCCTTGGTTACAAACCGCACTTGAATATAGGTTACCTAAGCCTCTGAGATGCATTTGCGACGTTCGCGTACTTGTGCGTTTCCCGTATTAAATGATGCTTGCACCACAACTGTCTTCTGTTTTATCATAATCCCTCCTTTGACGGAGGTGCACGTGCTGCTGAAGAAAATCGGATGCGAAAGAAGAATTTTGTCGACAAAACGTAGCCAAGTGAAGACTGAGGGCTCATCTATACCTTTCGATAAAGTAAAAAAATAAAAAATGTAAGCCACCCTTCATTGCAAGCCGCACGAAATGATGAAAAAACTTTATAATCCGCGGTTTACAACCGAATAAAGACGGTGCTCCACTTGCACATACAGTTAGCTGCGAGAAGAGAGTTTATGATATAAACACTACAGTGCACGGGCGCAACCAGCTCTTCATTTCGGGGGGGACAATTTTCATGAAATTCCATTTGATGACGTCATCATGCTTACTCAACCGTGGTACAATTTTTTCCAAACGGTCACAGATAAAGTTCTCTTCGCAACATTTCCGAAAATGAGAACTTTTCAGTTTTCATCAAGATGCAGACCGAACCATCAGGACAGAGTAAAAATTAGCAGCCTAATACAAACACCTGGTTCTAATGTTTCCAATCCGGGTTTACCCGAACCCGAAAACCGTTTTTCTTGGCTATTTTCTTCTACCCGCAACCCGTTTTTTTTCAAACGCGGATATTTTAAAAAACTAGAATTGCTGTTGCATTCAAATATTAGTAACTCTGATAACAATGAAGTTGAAGAGTGGCGCGTGCAACGGCCAAATTAGTAGTTTGAACATTCAGCTGTTACCTGGAAGCGCGATTGTGCGGGTTTTGCTCACTGATTACCGTATGTTCATTGTTGGTCCGTTTATAACTTCGTTCAATTGACCTATTTAGACAGATCGTGACATCATTTTGCACGTAATAAGTGTCTACGCGCAGATTAG
>Ga0210059_1001830_pt1 | contig 32508 bp, 15 predicted proteins | sample Ectturendosymbi2_FD_188042 | JGI IMG/M metagenome (GOLD analysis project Ga0210059, IMG submission 188042) | Ecteinascidia turbinata endosymbiont from Florida, USA - Sample 2 (SPAdes) (version 2) | ecosystem: Host-associated > Tunicates > Ascidians > Unclassified | place: Key West, Florida... | reverse complement strand
GATTTCAATTATGTTTTTTTTCCAGACCATCTTACATGTAAGTGCACCTTATATAAAAAAATGAGGCATTTTTGTGACATTGGGTTACACAATTGCAATTTCTTGTTGGATTATAATGATTTGACCCATAAATGAACTGTGCTGCGAAACAAAATTGAGACAAAATTAAATAAAGCTATCTTTTCAACAAACACGAATGAATATTCAACAATTCATACCTGCCAAAACTCCCAACTCTCTCAAAGCAGATGGTTTCACATAATCATTTCCTAAAGTTTCAATTGCTTTGTTTTTCCACCATGAAACCTTGTTCTCTTGAAAACAGTTAACTCTTCCAATGGCTGATAAAGCAAACCTGCAATGTGAAACATAAAAAAACACCTTACATTATAAAGTGGACAAAATGTTATTTTCTCATGAAGACATGATCATGTAACATCAGTTTACAAATAGCAAAAAGGGTGTACATATAACAAACAAGGAAGCAGGAATGCCTCCAACACAATAATAGTCTCAAAGGTCAGGCAAACATGACTGAAACGAAAAGATTTGAATGCAACCGATTTCAGTAACAAAAATAAAAAAAGCAATAAAAGTAAAATCACAGCAGCTACCCACACCAAGCAAATCAATCGCAATTTTTTTGCACAGGGAACTAGTTTCTTTAGTTTCACATCTTCAGTCCCATGCAAGCCAGTAAAAGGGTCACTAACGAATGTTGACATTGAAACACATTTAGAAAAAAAAGGTACTATTCCCAAGAACAATTAGCAAGATCAATTTAATAAAGCCAAATGAGAACTCTTCCACTAAATCATTTACAAAGTGCGGTCTAGCAGAGGAGATCTCATTTGGCTTTATTAATTTGATCTTGCTAATTGTTCTAGGCAACAGGACATAGTTTTTCTAATTTTTATTTCAATGTCAACATTTGCTAGTTGCAGGACTAAACTCACAAAACTCGTTTCCTTGTGTAAACAAAATGTGATTGATTAGCTTGGTGTGGGTCACTGCTGTGATTTTAGTATTATTGCAAAGTGATGGGTACAAGGTTGAATCATTGCAAGAAGAGGGAAGGACCAGGCAGAAGATTCCTCAACCAGCTGGCGATGAAGCTGGAGCTTGTTTCATTGAACAAGAAAACAACCAACCTTATAGCATTCAATGGTATCAACCTGATGTCACTTTCTGCCACCCCACACAAAAGATTTCCAAATGCTGACAACTCATATCCTTGCACTTGGGCAAGAGTCTTCTGATAGGTTGAAAGGTACTTTTCCACAACTGCTTTTCGCTAGTAAGAAGCAACACACTTGTTGAGTTTGCAATGAAATCATGCTCAAAACCAGCAGCTCCCAACCATTTTGGGTCCGTAGACAATCAAAAGAAGGTTTTCATAACCAATAATATGAGACTAAAACTTTTCAACACTAACAACTCAATATTCGCAAGTGCTATTGACATGTGCAATACATGATCTGGAACCTCTTTTTGCAGAGATTTCAGTCATAAACACCTTAATGTTTCTTTAACAAAATGGCTGTTTGTGTTTGCAGTAAATTTCAACGCATTTTTAATATTTGGCAGAGAGTTAAGGCTCTGTCTTACAGTTTCATATACTTGAGTAGTGGAAAACCTTCCTAATCTTTAATCTTAACACCTTTGGAGCATGCCTGGTTTCACCTTAATATACAGCGTGGGACACCTGAAAGGCTATCACTTTGCAACTCCACAACTCGCCAGTCGATTGTACGAGAGACCTGTTCAAACCCTCAAAAGACTTGGCAAGTCTTTGAAATGAAAGAAACAATTTTGGTTTTGCATTTTTTGTGAGTCACATCATAAGTGGAGTGGATGTATGGCCTTTTTGGCAAACCTTACCTGGCCCTGGGCCCAAACACTAGATCAGTGGACTTCAACATTTTTTGTTCAATCAACCCCTGCAAGAATTTTGCTTCAAAATTGTTCCTCACTCATTATTTCAGTGTTGGCGAAAATATTGTTTCAATCTGAAAATATTCAAACACTAAAGAAATGAAGGGGCAGTTTAGTCAGCACAAAAAACGAACAAAAAACGAATTGAATTGCCAAAAAAATTTGAATGGTGGAGCTGGAGCCTGAAATTTGAGTTCCTATTCAACAGATATATTTTGTGCAGGAAGCCAATTGTACAAATAATGCAATGCTTTTTTGTTTTTAATCGACTAAATCATTCTGCAGCCGGGGCGAAAAATTTTAGATGCTTGGAGCCAGAGCTTGAAATTAAGTTTCAGCTTCACAATCCTGGTTCCAACAACTGCAAACCTTGCCCTGGCTTTTATCTGCAGGTTTTTTAAACCAGGTTGCAAGTTGGTCAGCTTAAATCATATGGCGTTTCCACTGGTCTTGATCATGTCAAGACGACTACGGTATTTATTACGCTTGTGCAGTGCTTGGTTGAAACTTGTTAGCAACGCATTTCTTGGGAGACTTAAGTAGTAATATTAGCTTAACTTTCCTCAAAAACTTCCGGAAAACGCTCACTGCACTTGATCCAAATGTCTGACCATCCGTAAAAAGAAAACATGGCAGGGGCTTCATCATCGTTTTGGTAATCGATGAAAAGTTTCTGGATATGGAATCGCATTGACTTATGTTAGTTAACTGGCAAAACACTTCACCCAGTCACTTTCTCTGGTTCCGCAATCCAACTTTTGGCATTATTTCCACAACAGAAAGATTTCTTTACAAACCTCAAACCACAGGTGGTGCAAAAAATTTTTTGGAATTATAAGTTCAGCCAAGACAGGGGTGGTTGGACTAACTTGCAAGCATAAGCAGGGATGTAGTGCCAACAAAAAATATGTGGGAAAGCATAAAAAAAGATTTTAAAGAAGCTTTAAACTCATTTTAAAGCCAAAGGTGTGAGAACGCCATTCCCACGCGTTCCTGCCACACTACACCATTGAGTATAGGTTATCCTTTTCCTAGCCTACTGTGTAATTAGTCAGATGAACACAGTACAGCAATATCTACAAGCACAGATAAACACTCGAATTGACAGAATAAAGCTCCCACGTTAATTCAAGCGGTTCATGCAAAAACAGCCAGATCGCACGTGGCTTCGCATGGGAAGTTCTCCGGTCCAGTAAACGCTACAAATCCAGTCAAAAGCTCAAAAGACTCGGCAAGTCTTGAAGTTTGCACTCGAAAAAACATTTTTTCCGTGCGGGGTGTCGATTTTTTGGAAGTGACGTCACAAGTGGAGGACTTTCAGGCCACCTTGGCTCGCATCACCTGGCCCTGGGTGCACCAAACGGTTAGATGTTCGTATTTCACTGAAGATTTCATTGGAAACCAGGCAACAATCCAAGCCTTTTTAGAAGTTTGGATGACATGCTGGGGTTTTGGGTTCGAAATTTATGATCTAAAGCAGGAGTTCCCAACCTTTTCATGACGTCGTAACACTTTGACACACTTCGTATTGTCAGCGCGTACCACTTCTTCCAGAACAACTAATTTGATCGAATCTTAGTTTCTTCTTCAGAAGAATATACATTAAAATAACAAAAAAAGACCAAAACCAAATTAATTGAGATTTTTGTTTTTGTTTAGTATCCACCACGGAATAATTAACACTTTGACGCCTGGGTTAATACAAGCGGTTCGCAAAAAAAAGATGGATCTCACGTGGCTTTGTGCGGGAATATCTCTCGCTCCTGTACAGGTTACGGACCTGGTTGAAGTGTCAAAAGACGCGGCAAGTCTTGTAGTCTGCACTCGAAAAAAATTTTTTGGTTGGGGGGTGCAGATTTTTGTGAGTGACGTCATAAGTGGAGGACTTTTGGCCACATTGGCCCACTTAACCTGGCCCTGGGCGCCATTTGTTAGGTGGTAGTATTTCGCTAAAGTTTTTATTGGAAACTCAATATTTGTCAGCACAAAAATTTTTTTTCGATTGCAATCTGCTAGACTGGCCGATCCGTTTGAGCCATTGAACAGCTCTCTAGCGCAATGGGTGGAGGAGCTAGGGCGTTGGTAAGGCAACCGTAAACTGCTGTTTTTTTTTTGCGAAAATCGCCAAAACCAGCCAGACAACAAAGTGTTAATCAAATTCCAAAGTACTTCTGAAATTGTGCGTGAAAGCTTTTAACTTTGGTCTCAAATAACTCAGTGTGCTCTCAAACGATTAGCCTAGCCCCTAGAAAAGCTCGAAATACAAGCATGCCTTTGCATCAGAATGAATGCAATAAGTCAATATTTGTCAGCACGTATTTTTTAAGCTGTAGTTTAAGACTTTCTGAATCTTCAGAGGGTTTGAACAGTTCTCTAGCTTAATCGCCGGGCGAGTTATTTGAGTTTCAAACTTTTCAAAAATGGCCAAAATAAAGTGGCGCACCCAGGACTGAAAGAGTTAAGGGACCGATCTAGAATTCTACAAGCTTCATTATTTTTGTACTTTGATATAAGTGCCAATAGGTAATTGGTACTAAGGAAAATTAACTCAGCTTTAAGATTAATGTGACCAGCGTCAGTGCCAGCTTGCTGCTTTAACAAATGAGTTGTGTTCATTTCATATAAATTTCGTGCAAAAAATAGTAACTTTCCTTACAAAGAATGCAGTGCCACTCAACTTTATCAAAGTAAAGTACAGCAATTGTATCAATACTATCACAAATCAGCTAAGACGACACCACACTCTCACAAATCAGGAAAATGTCCTGTCTAAACTAAACTTGCCGTGACTTCCTAAACAAAACAAATCATAATAAACCAATAAAAAATTGTTTTTAGTAGTTTTTGTTTGGTTGTTATTCTTATGCAAAAAATGCTTAACTTTCCTTCAAAAGAAACAAGGGTTGATTGTGTCAAAAGGTGGAACACATGTTACTGCAGTAAAACAAGGAAAAAACATTTTTTGAAACACCAACCTGGCTATCATCGCTCCAGTTAACCTCTGAGTATACACTCACTGTATCCAATGTAATATTCGGCAACTGGTTGATATCAGCAACATCAAGAAAAATGCTAAGGTGACCAAGATCTTGCAACAACTTGTTCGACCAGCTGCTCACAGCTCCATACTAAAAAAAGTGAATTTAAAGGTTAAACATCGAAAGGATAGAAGAACACCTGTGAACACATCGAAGGAAAATTATTTTTTTGACAAAGGGCTGACAGAAACACACTTCAGATGTTCAGATCAATTTGATAAATACCCACATGGAATCACATTTCAGAAATATGAAAATGTTTTGATTTATGCCAAAAGACTATTAATTGTACAGAAACATTTGTGTACTTCATTGCTTAACCTCCACTTTCAAGTAATGGCTGGTCAAAGAAAATGTAGCATTTAATTAGTTTTGATAAGGAGGAATTCTGTCTTGAAGTGAATATCTTGCATTTTTTTATGGCCTCTTTTACACATGCGCAACATTTGTGTGGTGCAAGTTTGTTTCCATAAACATTGCAATTTTGCTTGATCTCTTGGCACTGAATCATTGTGATGTAATGACCCTGTGTAACGTTTAATGGGGAATTTTCCTGATTTCCATTCAAATGTTACTTTTGAGTCCATCAACAGTTTGGGGATTGGTAGAATAGAGCCTAAGGAGACAGATCTGAAGAATGTGCCTAGGGGTGATCCTCACAATGAAATATGGGCCTGTCTGTCTCCAAGGTAACAATAGTGGAGTTAATCAAGTGACGCTTTGGGGAAAAACAGTGTTGCTCCTTGGATCCTAATTCACAAACTCTAGAAAAAATGTGCTTTCGGAAAAAATTGCTGCTGAGCTTATCACCTTAGTTGTTTACAGTGTTTTTCTCAGTAAGTTATTCGACATGTCTTAAATGCATGGCATAATCACACAAGAATGCATGAAAACTGTTACTGATTTATCTGAAAAAAAAAGAATAGTGTTATGAGTAATTCCATAAAAAATTTTACCTAATTCATTCACAAAGACTATCTCCAAACAATTGGAACATTTAATTTTGTATGCATTCATTTGCTGCCCTGGACAGCCAGTTTCGCTGTAATTCGCAAATTCAAGAGACATTTGCATTCAGGTCTGATGGATTGTGTTATTTTATATGATGAAAAGCAAATTAGTCTCATCAGCATTTTCAGATAAAATAAAGGTGTTCAACAGGATTAACCACAACCTGTTGTTTACAAAAATAATTTAGCACAATGTACATATGCGCATAGCAAGATACTGGTGGGTTGGTACCATAATCAGAGCAAAATAACTGGGTCACTTGTTCATCAAACCCCATTGCAGAGAACAAAGCAGGAAGACAGGCACGAATTATGATTCCATATCTATTTGCTATTTGTCTTGTTGAGTTCACAAGCCAGCATAGTTTTCGGTTGTCTTCATATAAGTGGGAAAATGCTGCTGAATATAAAACTGTATTTAACAGTGACAAGACAAACAGCATAGCTTTTCCCAAAATGTTTCATAAGTTTTCCACACCCATACTTCCCAGAAAGGCATTAAGTGTTAAGTTTGGTGAACCACCCAAATGGTATATATTACTTCATTACTGACTAAGAAATGATAATGACATGCAGAAGTAACTGAAATCACTTTATTATGAAGCAAACAAGCTTAGAGGCACCGCTGCTCACTGCTCTGTTAAATATAAACACTGATTTGTGCTTATTACATGCTAACCTTGTAATGACACACAAGTATGTTCTGGAATGTACAGTACTGTGGGAATTAATTGGGACAAGCAATTTTTTACGTTGCTTTTTGGAAAGATTTCTCAAGTCACCAGAAGTATGTGGAAAATTATTGTTGAAATTCCCTTGTGCAATTGCTTATAATGCAGTCGATTTTGAATCACCACCATAATGTTGTCACAATAATTAATCATACCAATCTTTGCACCTGTTCTAAATCGTTTGTGCAGAAGAGTTGTAGCATTGCAGGGCAGAGCAGAATATTTCACAACGAATTTGGTTGCTTTAGTACATTTTTTGGGATTGCTACAAGCATTTTTGACACTTTGACGTCTCGTACTGTACGAGGATTTTCTCACCAAAACAACCGGATCGCACATGGCTTTCAGGGCCTACTATGAAGTGGAATGGAAGGAAAAAATTGCTATGGAATATGGAATGGCTCAAGTATGGAATGGAAGATTTGATCTATGGAACGGAACAAATCTTCCATATTTCATACAAATTCCATACTTGCACATTGTGACATGGGTTGCCAAATGTATTTAAATTCAGTTGAACATATTAGCAAACAGAATCTGAGTTCAACTAGAACAGTAATTCGTAAACTGAGTGCGTTCTTCGTCATCTCCGTCACAAACAGTAACAACGTCAATGCAAAAAGGAGGTCACTTCTTCTGATTCTGTTCTCATGGGGACAGGGGACATTGTCGCAAGACTTCTGCATGTTTACTTCTGTGCTGCCAGCCTGCCATTGTGTAAGACGAGATAGTTACCTCGCAAGCATTGCCAGCAAAATTGCATTGTGATCGAAGACTTGACCTGGCATCCTGTGACAAAATAATGTGCATCATTTTGAGGTGCAATAACTGAAAGAGAAACTATCATTGCTCTTTGTAAGTGAGCCATTAAGGCATGCTCACTGGCCGTGGCATCTAGAAGACCAGTTTTGTTTGAGATAGCTTGTGTAATGTTAGGCAGATATTCCTTCAGATCTGTTTCATCACATTTATGTATGTTGAAGTTTGCCATACTCAGATTGATTAAACCAAATTCTGTTGCCACTGTCAATACCGTACGCTAAGTAGGTTTAGTAACGTACGACAGATTTTGAGGTCGCACTTCAAACGTGATGTGAAGTGTCTTGCTGAAAGCGGATTTAGCTTTGCGCACCAGGGCAGTAAAATGTTTCATTGTGACGCTCAGCTTCACCTGCTCACTAAGTAGATAGCTTTGTACAGCTTTTGTTCACTTACTTCATAAGCTCACACCTGTTTTCTGCTGTACGTGAAAACGTTAGAATTATAAGCTTAAAAACGCTGACAATTTGCCAACATTTCATTTAGCAAAAATATAATGGAAAGAAAAAGTATGTCAAAGATTATAATTTTTATGCTTGCTGGTGAAGCTTCACCGATATTTGTACTACATTTGGGAATTTGAATAAAAGCACTCTGAAGCCAAGTTGATGGAACAGCTGTGGAGTCTTTGACCCCAGTACGTGCATTCACTACAAAACCTCAAGAGAGTGCGCTAACCCCAGGTAAGACATTAGGTCATTGGCAACTAACCGTGCTATTGTAAAAGCACAGTTCTACTCCTCTAGCAACAATGTTGGCTGCAATGTTCCTACAATGTTCCAACAATGTTCCAGTGTTGGCTGCAACTTTCCTAGATCCCGAGTACCAAGTGCTTTTGACTGAAGAACAGCAAAACTCAGGCAAACTAGAGCTCCAAGCCTTGCTCATAAAAGACTTCTGCTACTGAAACACCAAGAGGACAGTTTGTGCAGTGGAGAAGTGCCTACTGGACTACTAGTGACAAATACCATGAACTTGCACCTATGCAGCTGACGATTATGTCCAAAGGAAAGGAGACAAATTTGAGTCAGGTTGATTGCTCTTCTTTTATCACATCCCTAATCAACTTTATTGACTTGAAGAATTATAAAAAAGCAGATTCTGCATTTCATTACTGGGCTGAACAAAATAGCAAGGTGCTTTCACAACTGGCATGGATTGTTTTTGCTGTTACAATGACACAAATGTCAGTTGAAAGACTCTTCAGTGGCGTAAAATTCATATGAAGTGGTTTGTGTAATTCATTAGTAGAAGACACTTTGCAAGCAACTATCTTGCAACGCACTAATGTGTGAGCATATCAATTCATTGTTCGTATTCAGCATTCACCAGTTGAGTTATTTTCCGTTCATTAAATGCATCTCTTCTTAAGTTGTTCTTACGTAATGAACCTCTTTAGCGTGGATTAGCCTCATTTCATTTTTTTATCAGAGGTGTTAGCATAGGGCATTGGTTCACAACTGGGTATGGAAAAGTATGTAAGATAGAATGGAAGATTTTTGGCATGGTATGGAAGATTTCAGGTACGGAATGGAATTGTATGGAAGATTTTTCCTGCTATGGAAATTGGAAGATTTATATTCCATTCCATCCCATAGTATGCCTTGGTGGCTTCGTGCGCACATAACTCGGGTGCCGAAAGTGGTACTGAGCTGTTCAAAGGCTCAAAAGATGGGGCAAGTCTTCTAGTCTACACTCGAAATAAAGCATTTTTGGTTGGGGGGTGCGGATTTTTTTTGTGAGTGACATCATAAGTGGAGGGCTTTTAGGCCACTTTGGCCAGTTCACCTGGCCCTGGACCCAAACTGATAGATGGTACTATTTCACTGAAGTTTTTATTGGAAATTAGGCTACAATCCAAGTCTTTTGATACTTTGGCTGACCTGCTGGGGTTTCAGGTTCCGAAGTTATGATCTAAAGTAATAAAAATATTTGACTAATTAGCTAATTAATTAATTTGTTTGCTTTAGATCATAACTTTTGATCCAGAAACGCTAGAAAGTCGATCAAAGGCTCAAAAGACTCAAGACTCAAGCCTAGTGTCCAATAAAAACTTCTACAAAACACTTTGGCCTAGCGGTTGGGCCCTAGGCCAGATAACATGAGCCAAAATGGCCTAAAAACTACTTCACTTATGAAGTCACATAGTGCAGTAATCATCAGAAATTTTTTAGGCATTGGTAATGTGTTTCCACATTGTTTAGTACAAGCAAAATCACACAAACTGCAACGATACATGTATAATGTTACCTCATATGTGTTGCCTGTTAGAAAAGATTACAGACAAACCAGTGCAGACAACAATGACATTACAACAATAAAGTAGACAAGCGTGTCTAATTGCTCATTGATGAGCAAGGCTTGTCATCAATGTAGATGGGCCTTAATGCAGACAGCATCTTTAAAAACATCTAAAACACTCTAGAAACACAACATATCTTGCATATGAGCAAGAAAATGGTTCCTTAAATTTCACTTGATGCATTACCGTATCTGAAAAGTAACAAAAGCAATTACATGTTTTATTGTTTGCTCCTTTATAGAGACCAATTGACTTGAAGACCATTGGTGGAAATTTCCCAATAGTGGAAGTGCCTGACTAAAAACCTCTTTAGACATGGACTGAAACTGAGTGTCACCAAATCCCAGGATGGCAGCACCCATATTAAATACAACAGGGACCCTCATGAGTTGTCTCATCACATCTGAAAAATACAACAATCATCATTAACATTTGCACAGCTTCACAGTGAGAGCTAAGATCACAGTCAGAAAAAGGGGCAAAGATGAAATGATGTTAAACAAGATGAAGCAGAAACAATAATAGGTAACCACCAACATGCCAACACCCATAAAACATTGGTTATGCCAAAAAAATCACATGAATTTATACATGTGGTTTTCAACATTTGCTAATTTGAAAGACCATGCTACTACTGTTGTTGTGACCCAAGGGTCTGAGCAGATCTCTCTTTCGTTACTGATTATTTGCACCACTTTACATAGGTATCTATCTAAGCAAACATCCCGTTTGTGGTGCAGAGCACAAGCAATGCCACACCAATCAAAAGTGATTAACAAATCATAGAAACATTATTAAAAAGATGTTGTACCATGCACGAAGCATTCGAAAATTGTAAGAATGATGTAATATATTAACACAGGGGTGAGCAGAAGCATGCAAGAAAATCTCCAAACCTGAAATGCTCTCCAACACGGTGTTAAACAAACAACATCACATCAAGCCTTACATCACAAAACAAGCTTTACTTTGCAAAGTATAAATATAAAGTAAAAATGATGTTTAAAAGCTAAAACCTAAGGACTGGAAGCAAACCACAAAGTGAAACCGTGACCAATCAATTAAAAAGAACAAACAAGAAAGTCAAACAAGAGGAACTTTCAGTCAGGAAGAAAGCTATAATTAACAATAACTAACAACATAAGTAAAGATCCCAAGAGTCCTTCCTTTGACATAACCTCAACAAGATCAAGCAAGAAAGAAGCTACTAAACATTACCTCACAGTTATGAGTCCGTCAAGAACTCTTAACTCCTTGAGAGCCGGTCTACGGTAGATGCGTACTTGGATTTCGGCCTATAAAACAGCAGTTTTCGGTTGCTTTACCAACGCCCTAGATCCTCCACTGATTGCACTAGAGAGCTGTTCAAGAGCTCAAACGGATTGGACAGTCTAGTAGATTGCACTCGAGAAAAAAATTTTTGGTTGCGCGGGGCGGATTTTTTGCGACTGACGTCATAAGTGAAGTAGTTTTAGGGTCAGTTTGGCTCATGTTGCCTGGCCTAGGGCCCAACCGCTAGGCCAAAATGTTTCGCTGAAGTTTTCATTGGAAACTAGCCTCGAGTCCGAGTCTTTTTAGTCTTTGATCAACTTTCTAGCGTTTCTGGTTCAAAACTTATGATTCAAAATAAACAAACTAATTACTTATCCAATTAGCTAATTAGTCAAATATTTTTACTAACTTACATCACAACTTTTGAACCCGAAACCCCAGCAGGTCATCCAAAGTATCAAAAGACGCGGATTATAGCCTAGTTTCCAGCAAAAACTTCAGCGAAATACTACCACCTAAGGGTTGGCGCCCAGGGCCAGGCAAAGTGGGCCAAGGTGGCCAAAAAGACCTCCACTTATGACGTTACTCACAAAAAAAACGCACCCTCTAAGCAAAAAATTTTTTTTCGAGTGCAATCTACTAGACTGGCCGATCCGTTTGAGCCGCTGAACAACTCCCTAGCGCAATCGGCGGAGGAGCTAGGGCGTTGGTAAGGCAACCAGAAACTGCTGTTTTTTGTGAAAATCACCAAAACCAGGCGACTCTAAAAGTGTTAAACATAAACAGTGAACACCTTTTAAAGAAGTTCAAGCTTTTAAACACAAACAGTGAGAACTTCCCAAAGCAAGCCAAGCCCAAAATGATAAAGAATAAAGAAAGTGGACTCTGACCAACAAAGCTCCATAACTTCCATGTGCATTGTGCGGTCTTCCCCTGAATATGCCTCAGCATCTGGGAAGACATGCTATTTGTTGCTTTCCTTGTTTTTTGTCATCACACTTATTGATTTCGCTCAATGTTGTCAAATTTTTTATGGTCTCAACGCAGTCTTGCTATGAAATGGAAAGTTTTGGGATGGTTTGATTTCCACTACTTCAGGTTGATCATAACTCGTGACTGTTCATGACTATCTGTAGAGCCACCATGTGGTTGTGACAATACATTCTTGCAACAGCGTTTTATCAATTATGTATTCTGTAACCTAGGGGTCTGCAAATCGTGGGTCGCAACCCAAATTTGGGTCATGAGACCATCCACTCTGGTTCACGAAATAATTGAAATTTACATTTCAAATTTGCTATTCTCATTAAAGAGAAAAAATGCAATCATTTACGATTTTATGCACTAATTTTCATACAATTTTGTGCAGGAAAATTGCTACTGTCATTAGTAGGCTAGTCTTAGAAATGATATTGAATTATAAAGTATTTTGCACAAATGTATATGCTCATGAAATGTTTGTGTCGCGAGAATTCATCATTATTTTTTAGGTTTGCATCAACAGGTATTTGGGAACCCTTGTCATAACCTACAGGACTATTTTAGTTTATCTTGTCACTGTACAATTGGCAATTTGCTTTGCTTAATTGTTCGTACTGTGGCCTTTTCCTTTCCAATGTGAAGTTGCAGTTAGTGCTGCAATTTTTCAATTATTTTAAATGTATTTTACATTTCATGCACTTTGCAGAGCTAATGATGATGCCTACCATGTAGGCAAAAATTCTTTACTGGGTAAGGATTCCTTTTGATAGACCAGGGGTGGCCATCCTTCTGCACACCATGCGCCAAATTTTTGAGTAGAGATGCACCACACCATCGGATATTTCTCGTAACAATGTTACTTCACATCATTAGTTATTTACCAGGCAATTTAATCAAATACAAATGAAATATCTGGAAAACTAGCAAACACACTTCAAATTAACCAATTATTCAATGAGACTTACCAAACATTTCACTAGTTTTTCAATGTTTGGAGTTAAATTTGATACTGAGATCAGCAGAAACATCTTCAATTTGGAATCAGTAAGCCGCAAACTCTTTTTGCTTTTAACACCTTGGCGTCTGGGTGGTTTTGGCAATTTTCGCAAAAAAAACAGCAGTTTTTGGTTGCCTTACCAACACCCTAGCCTAGTTTCCAATGAAAACTTCAGCGAAACACTTTGGCCTAGTTGTTGGGCCTTAGGCCAGGTAACATGAGCCAAAATGACCCTAAAACTACTTCACTTATGACGTCACTCACAAAAAATCCGCACCCCCAAACCAAAAATTTTTTTTCCGAGTGCAATCTACTAGACTGGCCAATCCGTTTGAGGCGTTGAACAGCTCTCTAGCGCAATCGGCGGAGGAACTAGGGCGTTGGTAAGGCAACCGAAAACTGCTGTTTATTAGGCCGAAATCGAAGTACGTATATACCGTAGACCGACAGCCAACGAGTTAATCAATTTCATGGAGGAAAATGATTATTTGCATATGTACGTTGTTTCAATATGATATACATACAACTGAGTCCTGTCGCTACGGGGGGTTAGCTGGACTTGGCTCCCCTGAAAAAGCAACAAGCCCCCCAAATTGAACAAGAGTCATTACAAATTAATGGAGTTTTTTTCATATTCGCAATGTCAAGCCCTACTGCACTAACATGAAGCCCCCTAATTGAACACTTCCTTTGCAACAGTTCTGATCTAACTTTATAGTGCATTTTCTTAAAATGCCATTAGCAGCAGCACATTGAATCTGCTCCTTTAAATATGGATACTAACTGATATTAGCATTTTCTAAGTATGAAATGAAGAGTTTTGATTTCATGTTGAAAGTTTGTTTCAAGACAACGATAGGCATCTCTTAAGGGATTTGTACGTAACAAAAAATCGATAAAAATCTTGGAAAGGCTTACTATCTCACTTTATTATGATTACAGGATACAATGCACCACATCAAATCAGCCAATGCACCAGATTTGGCACATACGCCAATGGTTGGCTATCCCTGCGATAGACAGTGTTATTTAATAACTGAATTTTTAATTGTTTTTCAATGATAACTTCTGAAACAGAAACCCAACAAAGCCAGTCAAAGGTCCAAAAGACAAGGATCATAGCCTAGTTACCAACAGAAACTCTGAGTCAAAACATTTCCTCCAGCACAATGATATTCAATAAGGACGAAATCACTCCCTGGGGGGCAGGTTAGAATTTAAAAAAATTTTGAATTGATTTGAAAAATAAAAACTAGATTTGCCACTTTGGAACCAATTTGTTTGATGCACTTTCAACTACATTTTTTGTAAAAAAGGTTATAAAACACACGATATAGGACTTATGATGTAACAATCGAACTAGCATTGTCCTGTGTAACGCATTTCTGCACTAATTATCCAAGACCATGGAGAGTGTTACTGGTTTGGAGCCAAGCACTGCAGTTCTGATGAATTTTCTGGCATATTGTTAAGTCTGATGTTTGTAATAAGGTAAAATAGTGGAGAACTATTGAAAATAAGTAGTTTGCTAGTTTGCTGACCCAGTATTTGCAGAGGCAGCGTCAAAAAGCAACATCAAAGTAACATTTGCAAGTCTTTAGGCATGTCAAACCGCGCGGATTTTTGGACTTTTCTCGTATGCAATAGTATGCATTATTTCGTTTTATTATATTTGTATTGGTTGAATGCAACCGACACTGATAAAGCTATGGGAAAATACCCAATCGACCAAACTCCATTTCCTAAAGACGAAAAACGTCAGTTTCTTTGAAGATACTAAAAATGGTCCAACGATCATAACATTGCTACCACTGAATCATCACATCAAATTTTACTGCGATTAAAAATATTTACAAATAATTTCTTCGCCTAATTATTTCTCCCCGTGAACTGACACAAATCCCCCCAACTGTATGTGTTATTACAGGGGTGGCCAAATCTGCTCTATGTATGAGCCGCATATTAAAAATCTTAAAACACGAATTTATTTGCAAACTAAGCTTCTATGACATATTTGTTTTTGGAACATCATGCAAAAGTATAGCACTGTACAGCACGTTAGGTAATAGCTATCACAGTACCATTTTAAAAAATTTCTACTTTGCAATAGAAATAAAAAACGAATACATAATTTTTCGGAAAGCTTGAAAGAGCCGCATGCAAATGTTCAAATGTTCAATGAGCCACATGCGGCAGTTTGGCCACCCTGTATTCTTATTAGCAATATTGTCTTGAAACAAAACTTCATATAGTATTCGGTAGAGCATTGCCAAAACATTTTTTCGTAGGCAAAACACATCATAATCCGCTATCATGTGTTTTGTAAACTTCGGTTCGTAACTTGAGTAAAACAGTGGAACCAAGTGTCTTCTATTAAAAAGTATGTCAAAAGCGACTGTTATGAGACAATTTAGGCAGCAATTATTGCCTAGCAAAATTAATTAGTTAGCCATAACTTGCAAAATGTGCTTATCATGTTTTTCAATCAGTTTGAGTGTTTCACTGTGCTTGTAAATATAGCTGTACTGTGTTCATCTGACTAATGACACAGTATATCAGTAAAGTAGACTGGGAAAGGGATAACCTGCACCGGCAAGAAAGTCCAACCATCCCCATCTTAGCTCAACTAAAAATGCCAAAAAATCGTTTTCGGCACCTGTAGTTTGAGGTTGGCTAAAAAGTCCTTCTGTTGTGGAAATAATGTCAATAGTTGGATTGTCTAGAAAGTGACTGGGTGAAGTGTTTTGCCAATTAACTAACATAAGCGAATGCGATTCCACATCCAGGAACTCTTTATCAACTACCAAAGCGATTACGAAGCCTGTACCATATATATTAACACGGATGGTCGGATGTTTTGATCAAGTTCAGCGAGCTTTTTCTGGAAATTTTGAGGAACATTAATTTAATTTCACTATTGAGGTTTCCCACGAAGTATGTTGCTGGGCAAGTTTCAACCACGTACTGCACATGCGCAAGAAATTCTGCAATCGTCTTGACATGAGCACAGACTGGTTGAAATGACATATGACTGAAGCTGACCAGTTTGCAACCTGCTTTAAAAAACTAGCTGATAAAAAGCGCGGGGCAAGGTTCGCAGTAGTTGGAAGTGAAACTACAGCTGTGGTTCTGGTTCCAGCTTCAGGTGGCCAAAATTTTTTGCTCCGGCCCAAACCTCTAATAGTTTTTGGCTCTGGCTCCAGAACGATTTGGCCCAATAAACACTAAAAACCATGGTGTTATTTGTACAATTGGCTTGCTCCACAAACTTTGTCGATTGAATGGAAACTCATATTTCAGGCCCCGGCTCCACCATTCAAATTTTTTTGGCTCTGGCTCCACAACCCTGTTTGAAACCAACTGCCTTTGGAAATGAATAACATTGTTTTTACAAAGGCATTTGCATTTGTTTTGTTTGTTTGTTCTTTGTGTTAACTAAACTGTCCCTTTATGTCATTAGCATTGAAATATTTTCATATTAAAATGATATATTTGCCAATACTAAAATCATAGGTAGGGGGCAATTTTCAAGCAAAGTTCCTGTAGGGGGCGATTGAAGAAAAAAGGTTGAAGACCACTGCTCTAGCAGTTGGCGCCCAGGGCCTGGCAAGCTGAGACAAAACGGCTTAAAACCTGCACAACTATTGACATCACCCACAAAAAAACACATAATCCGAAACTTTATTTTCAATGCAAACTAGAAGACTTGCCACATCTTTTGAAGGTTTCAAAAGCTCTCTAGACCAGTGGTTCTCAACCTTTGCACCTGCGGACTGGTAAAAAACGCAAAAACATTTTTATGGACTGGTAACATAAAATTGCAGTGAATGCATCATATTATCACAATCATTTTGTGAACTAAAAATGTTATATACGGCTTCACTTCGAGGATCCTCATATTCAAGAAAATAATATAGTCAAAGTCACAAGCTAACTCCTACAAATTTGGACTTATAATGTTTACCAACTCTTTAGCATTGACATCAAGACTTGGTAAAAAATCGTTCAAAGTCGTAAACATCTCTGTATCTCCCTGCAGCACAAAGCTATCCCAAAGAACCAGCTTCTTTTTGAATGCATCTGTCTTGTTTTTCAGTACAACGATAATTGTGCAAAATCCCGGTATTAAGCTTGTTCAAATGGCAAACTATATCAGCAAAACATGCAAGCTTACTCACCCAGATTACATGCAAAAGAAATTCTGCTAATTGCAAGTTCCTTTCTTTAAGTCCCGCGAAAACCGTATTTCTTGCAGAGCTTTGCAATCCTATAACTCGCCAGGCAATTGAGCTAGGGAGCTGTTCAAACATTCTACGGATTCAGAAAGTCTTGTAGTCGAAATCGAAAAAAAACTTTTTTCGTTTTCTGTGGGGGTTTTCCGATGGGAACGCCACAAGTGGGGGTGTTTTGGGCTACCTTTATCTGGCCCCCAACCCATTGGGCCATTATTATGGCTCAAGATTTTTGTCGGAAACTAGGCTAAAATCCGCATCTTTAGAGCCCTTGAATGACTTTTTAGCATACCTGTAGCCAAAATCATGGCCAAAAAAAAACAAAATTGGTGAAAATTTCTGCACACACAAACCCAAATTTGGGTTGGAACATCCCCCTTTTCTAAATGGCCATCACTCGCCAGCGGATCGAGCTAGAGAGCTGTTCTGAATAGTGAGAGACTTGTAGTTTAGGCTGAAAAACTTTTTGCCGTGCGATTTCGGCCTTTCTGGCTATGTTTACAAAACCACAGGTTGTTTTGAAATGTTTTGACAGGTTTCTCTAAACAATCCGTGACATCAGCAGCCCGTGGGAGTGCGTGAATCGAGCAGAATCAGCGGCGCAAAACCGCACGAGATTTAAATACATTCTAGGCTATAGTACGAGGTTTTAGAGGGTTTGATGGACTTTTCAGCATTTCTGGTTGATGAGTTATGGAAAAAATGGTAGAATATTAATGAGGGAAATCACCTGAAGGCCCTTGGGAATTCCTCACATATTTGGAATAATTTTGGCATGACTTTTGAACAAGAAACACTGGAAACTTGATCAAAGGATCTAAAAACGCGTATTTTAGCCAAATATATTGCGAGCCACAATATTGGCGCGTGGGATCGGATGATGACGTCATATAATTAACCAAAAAAACAGACCCCCATCATGAGCCCATTGGCCCAAAATCCCCCATCCAAATTTTTAAAAAGATTTTTTTATTCTAAACTACATGACACCACTAGTCATTGCAGGGTTTAAACAGCTCTCTAGCTCTATCTCCTGCCAAGATATGGCCGGCCAAAGTTTGGCCTGAAAGGTCAAATTATGCCTTTTCTGAAAAGTTAGGAATTACGCCCAAAACTGGGTATTTGGCCCATACTTTTGGCCACAGATGTGCTAGCAAGTCAATCAAGGGCTCTATAGACACAGATTTTCACCTAGTTTTCAACAAAACTTTGAGCCAAAAGAATGTGTCAATGGGTTGGGGCCCAGGATCGGCCAAAGGTGGCCTACATTTCCAAAACATGCCCTCTTTGTGACATCACCTCCAGAAATCCCCCCACTGAAAACAAAATGTTTTTGATTTCGACTACAAGACTTGCTGAATCCGTAGAGGGTTTGAACAGCTCTCTAGCTCAATCGCCTGGCAAGTTATTGCAAAGCTCTGCAAGAAAAGTGGCGCACGTGGGACTTAAAGGGTGAAAAACTGTTTTACTTTTTCATGAGTTCAAGAAAGAGGTGAAAGAACTTGCCCTCTTTTTACAGGCTTATTGCTTCTGAATGGAGAAGACGTTCATGCTGCGAATCCACACTTTCACACAGTACTTTCATTCGGTAGTTGAAGGGCCAACTTCCAATTTCAATCACAATTTTCACTGCATTATATAGCACGTTTTCAAATCAGTTTCTTTGCAGCTAAATGCTCCAGATGGATTGTGCAATGAGCAAACAATATTTCTTTATGTGCCACTTCTTTAATTTTTGCAACTACACCAAGGCGATATCTAGTCATACTTGCTGCTTGCAACCCCAAGTGTGCACACTCTGACACAGATTTCCCATTCCCTCTTATGAAAGTATTCTTCAATATGACTAATATCTCTGACTCGTTGGTACATCCTGGAAATTTCATGCAACATAGAAGTTCTTCCTTGAAATCTCTTTTTCAAAATAACACAAGTAGCAAAGAAGAATGGCACAATTAGTCACATCAGTAGATTCATTGAGCTGAATTACAAAACACCTCGACTTCTTTAACTCTTCTATAACCTACTCTTCGATATCAATTGCCAATCTTCAACCCTTCGCTGAATTCTATCATTAGGAAATGGTATACGTTCAAGTTTCTGGGCTTCCTGGGGATCCAAAACATGTTTTTCTCCCGATAGGGTGCACGGTTTTACCAAGTCCACACCAATGGTGAACATTTTCTTGTTTCATATATTTCAAAAGAAATTATATATGATGCATGAAGGGATTTTTCAGTAGTAGCCATCGTTTTCATTTGCTTGAAAAATGGTACTTGCGGCTTGTTTAACTTTATGCTCGGTGCTGATGGATGGGTGCAAAGGAATGGTTCACACGCAACGCTGCCATTAATTCGCCACCAGTGCAGCATTCACTGCAAAAGCAGCCACATGGCTCACTGTGAAAGCAAGCAGAGATGAGTGCCCCACAGACCACTAATGACATTACAAATTATAACCAAGTATAAACAAAACTGAACTGAAGTATCCAGTCGCACACCACATGTAATTGACCAGGATTTTACCGAAATTAAACATGAAGGTTAACCATTTTCAGTTACTTGATGGAAAATCTACATTGTTTTACAGACCAGCAAAAATCTACGCGGACCGCTACAGGTCCATGGATCGGCAGATGAGAACCACTGCTCTAGACCAATCATCTGGTGAGTCAAAGAGTTGCATGGTGGTGTGAAAATGTGTGTTGAACAAGGGCTTTCCAAGTGCAAATATATCATACACTGGCACTGAAGGTGTTGATAACTCTTTTGCACATCATAAGCTTACCAAATAAGTTTTTTAGAACTTGTTAAATCTTTCCAAACATAGAAGTAAAATGCTGTACCTGTACAAAAAACACAACCTCACCTGAATCAGTGAAAACAAATGGCGCCAAATTGCTTGAATCTGATGAATAAACTTTGTTGAGCATTTTTTTAGCAGCAAGTTGAGAAAATCCGAAAACATTTACAGGGTTATATGACAGATCTGGTAATTCCATCTCATCCGTTGGCAATGCAAATATTTCTTTTACCACAGATAACAAGGTAGATGTTTTATCACCAACCAAATTCATTCTAAATGATTGTCGAAACAACAATCGTCCAAAGTATTCAATTGCTACTGTATCATTCAAGCAACTGTCCATCTACAAACAAAGGTTATGGAAAATAATTATCTCTTATTTAAAAGCTTAAAGCTCAATGGAAGGCAGTTCCAGATACAAAAACTCACTCCCTTGGTTAAAACAGAGTGAAATGCTTGAAACCAGACTATTAAAACTCCGAAGTGTTGTTAGCAGTGAAGGCAGGAGGAAAAAATTTATCAATATACGAATTTTTTAATACATCGCATGCAATGCGATAGAATCATTCATCAACAATTGGTGGCAGGCAGAATCCTCAACAAGGTTTTTTGTCAAGGTGGTTGTGGAGAACGCTTTTGCCAATGAAGGATTTGATATACGGGTTTGACAACGCACTTAAACACGTAAGTTCTATGTTTCACCTGGAAACCACTCACTTACGCTGCCAAACAATATAACACAACGTCACAATATTTAAAGAAAACATTCTGATCATCAGCAAAAATTTAATTATTGGATTTCATTATTGTGCATAATGCATAGATGTTCTTACACAGAAGAACATGATGTTCAAAAAAGAAACACAATACCCTCAAAATAAAGTTACACACACCCTTGACCACCATCAACTATCATCACTAAAATCATTTACAACCATTCAGGCAGTTTTATGTAATATTTGTTTTTGTGTACATGCAAGCTGAAAATCAAATGGTGCCACACAAAAAAGAACATATAATCCTGCAGCCATATAGTAATTAATAGCAGGCAATGTCAGAAAACATGACGGAAAAGAAAACACTGCAAGGATATTTTTGGCATAAAACTTATTGTTTGATCCAAAAAAAAAAACAGAAGTTTCAACTAGACAGCACAATAGCAACTTAGGTAAACACAACAAATTCCTGATTGTCCAGTTCACAACATCTAGTTTAAGCATCTTGTCTCAAAAATCAGGCAGTGAAGTTGCATGAGTTTATAAAAACCTTCGGAGTGGCATGAATTCCTGCAATCATTCAGGTGGTGTGATATGGTAATTAAGTTGTTTTTCACCCGTCCATCAGGTGCAGCCGCGAGGCGCCTCAAATCGAGACACCCATTGTACCCGCTGCACAACAGCTCATCAGTTTTTCTGACAACAACAACAACATACGTGCAATGGGCGGATCATCAATGGAACGCAGAGTGGGCGGATAACCCCACAAGACTCTGCATTTGAATTCCAGATACTGGTTCACACACACCCCGGATATACCCTCCTAAAAAGAGCCTGGGTTTGGCTCAACTGCCTCTGCACCGGTGTCGGACGTTTCCACTCCTGGCCGTACAAATGGGGCAGTGTTCCCTCTGAGCCGAAAAGACCAGCACTTTCGGCACCTGCCTTGGACGCCAGCCGACAAAAATTTTGAAAATCGGCACTTGCATTTTTTGGACGCAATTTCCTTCAGTGGATAAAATTTCACAAAACTCAATTTAAATATTTTTTCAAAGATGTACGGGACATATTTTCACGATTAAAGCCGTTCTCAAGTCATAGCACATAGCAAGTCCAGACGCATTTTGGGAATTCTCCACTTGCAAGGTTTATAAAGAAGTTCTGGGCGCATTTTCCCGATTTTTGCATCTCAAAACAAAGCTGTTTGCAATGAAGTTCAGATGCATTTTTTGAGATATCCGCCTCCAAAGTTTACAAAAATGTTTTGGGCGCAATTTCATGATTTTTGCGTGCAAAAACGAAGCTGTGCCTTGAAGTCCAGGCGCATTTTGGAGGTTTTCACTTTGCATGTTAAAAAAGTTCTGGGGGCATTTTCTCGATTTTTGCGTCCAAAAGTGACCTGTTTGCCGTTGGGTTCAGATGCATTCTGGATGTTCTCCGCTGGCAAGGTTTACAGTAAAAAGTTCTGGGCGCAGTTTCACGATTTATGTTTCCAAAAAACGAAGCAGTTTGCTGATGAGTTCAGACGCATTTTGGAAGTTTTTGCCTTGCCAGCTTGGTAAAAAAGTTGTGGGCGCATTTTCGCGATTTTTGCCTCAAAAAACGAAGCTGTTTGCTGTGAAGTTCAAACGCATTTTGGAAGTTCTTTGCCTGCAAGGTTCACAGAAGAAAGTTCCAGGCGCAATGTCACGATTTATATGTCCATAAACGAAGCAGTTTGCTGTGAAGATCAGACGAATCTTGGAAGTTTTCACCTTCTTAGATGTACAGAAAAAGTTCTGGACGCATTTTCTCGATTTTTTGTCCAAAAACTAAGATGTTTGTTGTGAAGTTCAGACACATTTTGGACGTTCTCTACCTGCAAGGTTTACAGAAAAAAGTTACAGGCGGAATGTCAGGATATATGTGTCCTAAATCGAAGAGGTTTGCTGTGAAGTTCAGACGAATCTCGGAAGTTTTCGCCATGCAAGGTTACAGAAAAAGTTTTGGGCGCATTTTCTTGATTTCTGCGTCCAAAAACGAAGCTGTCTGCTGTGAAGTTCAGATGCATTTTTGACGTTTTCGCCTTGAATGCATGATACAAAATGTTCTGGACGCATTTTCACGATCTGTGTGTCCTAATACGAAGCTGTTTGCCGTTAAATTGAGACGCATTTTGAAGTTCTCTACCTGCAAGTTTTTTAGAAAAGGTTCTGGGCACAATTTCACGATTTGTGCATGCAAAAACTAAGCTGTTTGAGGTGAGGTACAGGCGCATTTTGGAAGTTCTCCGCATGCAAGTTTTAAAGAAAAAGTTCTGGGTGTGATTCCACGATCTATGCGTCCAAAAACGAAGCTGTTTTCTATGTAATTCAGACGCATTTCGAAAGTACTCTGCCTGCAAGGTTTACAGAAAGTTGTGGGCACAATTCCACGATTTGTGTGTCAAAAAATGAAGCGGTTTGCTGTGAAGTTCAGATGCATTTTAGAAGCTTTTGCCTTTCAAGCTTTATAAAATAAGTTCTGGTCACATTTTCCCAATTTAAGCGTCCAAAAATGAAGCTGTTTGCCGTGAAGTTCAGACGCATTTTGAAAGTTTTCTACCCGCAAGTTTTACAAAAAAGTTCTGGGCGCAGTTCCACGATTTTTGTGTCAAAAAATGAAGCTGCTTCTTATTCAAAGACCACCATGAAAATTTGTGCCACGATTTTTGTGTCAAAAAATGAAGAAGAAAGTTCTGGACAAATTTTCACCATTTATGTGTCCAAACATGAAGCTTTTTGTTGTGAAGTCCAGATGCATTTTAGCAAGCTTTCCGCTTGCAAGATTGATAAAAAAGTTGTGGGCGCGTTTTCACGATTTGTGTAGCACAAACAAACATTCTTCACTTGAACATTTTGTGAAAATGCTTTGGCCACGTTTTATAATTTTACACGCCCATAAATCTTTGCTGGGTTGTTGGGGCACATTGTGTGAAGTTCTTGATTTTCGCATTTTATAAGAATGCGTTGATTCTGAACACATTTGCACAGCGAGTTCACGCACAAATTGTGACGTGGTAGTGTGACTTTGTGCGAAGCAATTTCAAAAAAGTCTTGGACTGGCACCTCAGACATGTTTTGTAATATCTGAACTTTGAAACAATCAACAGATTTTGTGAAATTTGACCTGAGGTAAGATGCCTGGAAAAATTAAGCTGAGTCGTTCATAGAGGCCTTTAACCTCACTTGTTGTGTTTTGAGTATAGTGCACCTTTGAAAGACAGTAAAACACGACTGTTATCAAGTTCCAGGTTCAACTCATGTTGCATCACGCACCTGGCAAATGGCTTAGGTCACAAAGTTTGACGGCAAAATTTCACGATCATTTGTGATGCATCAAATACGAAAGGAAACAAGCCTGCAAGCGGCGGGAAGAAGCAATGATCATTGATAGTTATAATTAATATATAAGCTTGGCGAGATATAGGTACGATGCACTTATTTCAAACAAACAGTTAACTTGCACATGCAGTGAATTCCTAATGATGTCAGTGCTAGTTTGCGAAATTAGGCGAAAAAAACTGTGTCTATCAAGTTAGTGTTAATAGTCGAAAAGCTGGAAGAGGCTTCCATCAATCGATTTTGACATATCATATAAAACCAATGTGTGCAGTTAAGACAAATATGCCTAAAATTTTAAGGGAGAAAAAAGGCCCAAAACGACAGTGCACAGGGTTGCCAGGTTAGCCTTTTTTAAGCCAAATTTCAAAAATTTGGCCTCGTATCAAGTTGGTTGGCCTAAAAAAATTCAGTTGGCTCTTTGGCCTGTTCTTGGCCTCATTAGACTTTATAATTTGACTAATGTGTGACTTTGACACTTTTACCAATATCTTATTCAAAGACCACCATGAAAATTTGTGCCATTAATCTTTCACGAACCACTTGCAACTTTGCACAGAAATGATGAATGATGAATTCATACCAAAAAAACTTTTCACATGCAACACACAAGTATTTATGGTTTGCATGTTACATCAAAAACCACAGTGACACACAACTCACACTGGCACAAAGAAGAAGAGCATCATCATCCATAAATGGCAAAATAGGTTGAATTGCTTGCATAGCTTCAAGATTACTTGATTGAGTAGACAAAACATCAAAACCAATCCTTTGAATCTCACTGAATCCCTTTCTCCCAAGTCTACAAATTCAACAATAGCCCAGAAATAACTTTCACTGTATCAGTGAAGTTATGTTCAACAATGTTTATCACTGCAAGAAACTTTCATGAAGCTATTTGATATATAAATATTTATAGGTTGAAACCATATGCACAATTGCCTACATATCATTGCGCATGATGAATTTATACGCAACACAATTGGGTGAAATAGTTTTTTTCAAACCTTGACCACCCACAGTCCCACACCTATTTTCCTATTTGCAATCGAGGTGATATTTTCAAAACTTATCGCATGGCCCTAATTCAGAAAAATAACAATTTTCTGCTTCCTTCTATATATCATTTTGGAAGTATGAGCATGTTCCATATCAGAATATGAGGATTGTGTCACCAAATTTCCACAATTCCAAATGTGCAACAGAGTTACGTTCAGTATACGAAAGTCAAAGCAACTTGATGAAAATAAAATATCACAGTGAGTTCATAACCAGAACTTAAAACGACCAAAATCTTACAAATGAATAAAGCATATGAAAAACAACCTGTTGAGTCAGTCACTACGCTGCTGTACACTGCTGTCCTAAAATCCCAGCAAACTCTTCCTTTGTCTCAGATCTGCAGACTAACACTGCACTTGCTGCACTCCAACCTAGTTTTTTTTAGCAAACTGCGCATCTTATGTGTTTAACTTAACAGGCATATATCCTACCACATCTAATCTCACATCTTATGGTGGATCAGCTTTTCCTCCAGAACTAAGCTGTGGGTGGCTTCAATTTATCCAAACACAGAGTTACCTCATGGTGAAAGTCTAAGTGAGAACAGTCTCTTCTGCGGAGATGGCAAAATCTACGCAAGCTTGCTACAACTGTCACATTGAGTAGATGGATCCAAAATGGAAAAAACATTATTAACAATGATTCTGAGTCTGTATGATCCGTATGTAAATCTACAATACCCATTTTTTTCAGGTACGGATAACATCAGCTTGTAGAACACTGCAATTTGGTGTGTTCTGAGTGACCATGTGCAGTAAAAATTACATGCAATACTAAGAAGAGAGTTTTCATTCCATTTGCACATAAAACTTCCCATTGCACCGGCAGCTGGAAGAACCACAACACCATACTCCTCAAAGATCTTTGGCTCATCCATCACATTTGTTCAGCTATCTCAACCATTTCCTGTTGCTACGATTTTGTGATACCTCAAAGTCGGCAAAAACTAAGAGCATAGTCAGTAAAATGTTGTCAACAAAAATGGTGTTTTCAAGGAATAGAGGTTTGAACCACCACACTCACAAGGATATTCACCACACATTGTCCTAACTAGAGGGTGTCAGCATCTACCTCCGTCCCTTTACATATCTCTAACTTATACGGATTTTCGTGCCAGAACAACTGGATTGCACGTGGCTTTGCGTGTGCTTAACTCTGGTGCCAAAAGCGTTTGAGAGCTGTTCAAAAGCTCAAACAACACAGTAAGTCTTCTAGGTTGCAAGCGGAAAAAAAATTTTTGTTGTGGGGTGTGGATTTTTTTGGGAGTGACGTCATATGTGGAGGGCTTTTACCTGGCCTTGGGTCCAAACCGTTAGATGGAAGTATTTTGTTGAAGTTTTTATTGGAAATTAAGCTACAATTTGAGTCTTTTGATACCTTGGATGACCTGCTGGGGTTTCAGGTTCAAAAGTTAAGATCTAAACTAAACAGAATTATGGATTAATTAATTAATTAGATAATCAATTAATTTGTTTATTTTAAATCATAACTTTTGAACCAGAAACGCTAAAAAGTCGATCAAAGGCTCAAAAGACTCAGACTCAAGCCTAGTGTGCAATGAAATCTTCCTGGGATTTACGCTGATGACGTCAGGATGGAGGTAGCTTGTGCGTTTTTTAGTATGACGTCATAGATTGATCCAATGAGCCGATATTTTGGCTCAAAATTTCTTTGGATTTTAGGCAATAATACAAGTCTTTAGAGCCCTTGATCAACTTTCAAACATTTCTGGGTCCAAAGTTATGGCCTAAAAATTCCAGATATGTCTGGAATGCTGTAGGGGATTAGCAAATATTTTTCAGATTATTTTGTGGCATTTTGGGCATAATTTTGGAACCAGAAATGCTAGAAAGTACATCAAACCCTCGAAAGACTCGTATTATAACCGGGTTTCCAATATTAACTCGAGACTCAAGTTCATTCTTCACAGCATCGTTTCTAAACATGACTGAGTCAAGCCATTGACTTTATTCACAATCATTGCCTCTAATTAATCTTGCATTGACCTTTTTCTCGGCTAAACACAATATACAGCAATCCTATTGTCAGCACTGCAAGTTTCTGCAAAGTCACATACAATAACTGCAATTTGCCTTATTTCAATGATCTTTGCTCTAACAGGTATTAGAAAAACTCAATAGAATCTTATAAATTACAGACACAATGCAAGTTTGTCCTGTTTTCAACGACAGACTTGCCTCAAAATGCATTGTGAGCAAAATCCCAAAACACCTATTCAAAAAAATCAATCCAGACAACAAGAACTCTGGATAAACCCCATCTCTGTTGCCATAGAAAAGAACCATTGCAATATTAATTCACAGATAATTGCATATTCTGGTAAATCCAACAAAAAACTAAGTGACTCAAAAAAAAGAATCAACCAGATTTGCCAGGTACTTTATAGTTTGTGCACATAAACCCAACCCTTTGCAGCGAATTTCAAAGCCATCAGTTTTAACGATTTACATCAGCAAATACTGTATATAAATACTTTACACATCAATACAAGCACTCAACCTACACAGACAGGTGTGGATTTCAACTCTTGGCGTCCAGCAGGTTTCGGGGATTTTTGGAAAAAAAATGCATAAACGCACGTGGCTTTGCGCGGGAATTTCTCCGATCCGGTTTGCTCTACAGACCCGGAAAAAGTCTCAAAAGATGCGGCAACTCTTCTAGTCTTCACTTGAAAAAAAACATTTTGCTTGGTGGTGTGGGTTTTTTGTGAGTGATGTCATAAGTGGAGGACTTTTAGGCCACCTTGGCCCACTTTGCCTGGTTTATTTTAGATCATAACTTTTGAACCAGAAATGCTAGAAAGTCGATCAAAGGCTCAAAAGACTTGGACTCGAGCCTAGTTTCCAATGAAAACTTCAGCGAAACACTCTAGCCTAGCGGTTGGGCCCTAGGCCAGGCAACGTGAGCCAAAATGACCCTAAAACTACTTCACTTATGACATCACTCACAAAAAATCCGCACCCCCAACTAAAAAATTTTTTTCAAGTGCAATTTACTAGACTGGCAGATCCGTTTAAGCCCTTGAACAGCTCTCTAGCGCAATCGGCAGATGAGCTAGGGAGTTGGCAAGGCAACCGAAAATTGATATTTTTTAGGCCGAAATCAAAGTACGAATATATAGTACACCGCTTCTCAAAGTGTCAAAGACTATTTTCATGAAAATTAAGTTTGCAAGTATAAGCAAGTTTGCATAAATGCTTCGGTGAAATGCCGCAGATTACATATTGCTATGGCAAACTGGAAGATTGAGAAGCACATATAGGTTTGAAAAACAAAACATGTGTCATTATGACACAGAAAAATACTTACAATGGTATGCACAAGGGGTTTCCAATGATTGCTTCTATAACCAAATGCAAGTTCTGCATACCATTAACATTACATGCCAAGGTTCCTCGAAGTACAGGATTACCTAAAATACAAACAACTCAAAGGCTAACAGTGACGCAGATGAAAGATTATCGTTACAAAAATTCAAAGCCAACAAAAAAGATCAAATTCATCAGTACCTTCCAATCTTTCAAAATTTACATAGGTTTTTGAAACCTTGTCAGCTGTATTCAATGCACCTTAAATCAGAAATGAATCATTCTGAACCAAAATTAATTTTATTTTAAAACCAGATATTTAATTTCTGTCTTAAAGAAAGAAACAACTTGAAACATGAAACAACATAGTCCTTTACAACATAACTTCAAATGCGTTTTCAAATTACTAATCAGTAGCAAACAGAAATATAAAACAAACCAAGAAATGCTGAAAACAACTTTTGAAGTATTGCTTTTTCTGTGAATTTTTTAGTGGTTATTGATGCATGATTGAAATATGCATAAACAGCAACAAATTCCAGCTGCTGACCTACCCTGACAGTGCACTGTGAACTGAAACAGTTTTTAATGATACACTGAATTATCAGGTTTCTTTTCACATGGAAACAAACGCTAATATATCAGCACACAATTGTTTACATACACAAAAAAGCCTTTTGCTGTAACTTCAAAATTTGATGTGCCATGAGAAAATGAATGCTAAATTAGGAATCAGCATCCAAATATTATCTAAAAAAGTCGTGTCATATCCTTATTTGAAATAAAATGTGCTTTTGTTGCCCTGTGTTGGGATTAATCAATTATATCGTTAAGCTTAACAATTTCACTACAATAATAACACAAAGAGCTGCACACATTCAAACAAAAACAGTATAGCAAATAAGTTATGACAGTGTATTGTAAATTCATTTTACCATAATCTATGTATTCATTTTGGTTCATCCGTGCATTTCCCAAACCAAAAGATGGGTCCAGTGAGACACTTGGTGCTTGCCTAATGGAGCGTTTTGAAGATGATGTAGTTGAAACTGCAAAAGAGCTCATCATGTACCACATATCCATAATATGTATAGCATTGATCAACATACATTTTCAACCAGCAAGAACCATTTAAACTCACATTTTTTGTGCAATCTTAACACTTTGAGAGCTGGCGTACTATATATTCCTACTTCGATTTCGGCCTAAAAAACAGCAGTTTTCGGTTGCCTTACAAACGCTCTAGCTCCTCCAACGATTGCGCTACAGAGTTGTTTAAGGGCTCAAACGGATCGGCCAGTCTAGTAGATTGTACTCGAAAAAAATTTTTCGTTGGGGGGTGCGGATTTTTTGTGACTGACATAAGTGAAGTAGTTTTGGGGTCCTTTTGGCTCGTTTTGCCTGGCCTAGGGCCCAAAAAGACCTCCACTTATGACGTCACTCACAGAAAACCCGCACCCCCCAAGCAAAACATTTTTTTGAGTGCAGACTAGAAGACTTGCCACATCTTTTGAAACTTTTACCGGGTCTGTAGAGCACACTGGACCGGAGAAATTCCCACACAAAGCCACGTGCATTTAGGCGTTTTTTTTCCGAAAATCCCCAAAAGTAGCCAGACGCCAAAGAGTTAACATGGGCTTATTTTCTTGATCAGCAACTGTCAACTGACTAGAATTTAGTACCTGACTAGGATCAACATTTCACTCATGAACTTTTTTCAGAGATCTCATGACCCAGACACTTGAGACAGCATACTTTCACATGAAATTGCTTTCCTTCTAAAAAAATATTGCAATTGATACAGCTATTTCACCCTTGCAGAGACTAATCACTTGAATAGAGATATATGCAAGCTCCAATACACACAAAGTTATTAGACACATCACAGTTGACTGATTGCTTGAAAACTCACAATGAACCTACATCTTTTCGATTTGAAACCATAGCATTGATATTTCTTGCATAAATCATGTAAACACCCATTGTTATAAACAAACAAAAAACCAGCCTTTATGAGAACTATGAACTCATAAATGTGGCAAAATCTACGAAAACTTTACGCACCTGATGTAATTCTGGTCCTATCATGGTTCACCATGTTTGCTTCCTGGGCTGACTGCAAATAACACAACAAACGGATTAGGATAAATTAAAAAAGCATGTTTTTCACAACACAACAAATGCAACAAAAACAAATCGAAAATACATATTCATGTAAGTCAAAAAGAATACCAAGCAACAATATCTGGATTTCCATTTCAGATTAACAAATTTTTGAATTTTGGATTTCAACAATTTAAAAGACTCAGATTCTAACCTAGGTTCCAACAAAAACTTCAGCGAAATAATTCCCTCTTGCAGTTGGGCCCACGGCAATGTAACCTCAGCCAAAATGGCCAATGAACTGTCCCCCTTGTGACGTCACCCACAAAAAAACATGAAACTCAAAACTAAAAAAATTCATCGACATCTACAAGACTTGCCGCATCTTTCAAGGATTTGATCAGCTGTCTAGCACAATTGACTGGCGAGCTATGGTGTTGCAAGGTGGCATGAAAATAACAGCTGATTCATACATCAAAGAAGGATTATTTCGTACACTGGCAGCAAAGTTGTTATCACTTTGAGAGCGGACCTACGAATATATCGTACCTGAATTTCAGCCTAAACCCAGCAGTTTTTGGTTGCCTCAGCAACGCCATAAATTTTCCCTTACAAAATTGCTCAGTGCACAGAGTACATACATACACACACAATCTGCACAATGCAGATTGGAAAAAAACAACATGTTTGGAGGTAGAACAACAGGTTTACAGACACTTTACTAACACTATTGTTCATGAAACCATAACACATGGCACAACACTACATCCGGAGTGAGACACAGAGTCAAACCCTGGTCAAGGCCGGGAAAGTACGGAAGTATTGTGGCACGCACACGTCGTCAAATGAACAAACACTACAATGTGCGAGTACTCAGTCACAAAGTCAAAGGCAGTTTTATTATTCAAAAAATAACAACGAATACAAACAATCTGACTGCATCAAAGCATGCAAGAATACGTTGTTAGAATTTCTGCATCGTTCCAGAAAAAGGTACATATTTTTTCACCACAAGGCTTCAAGGTAGGAATGTTGCATTGAACCTGATAACAACTAACACTCGTTCGCCACAGAAAGTTGCAACGAGCTCTGCACTCACAATTGTAGGCCACTGATTGTTTGACAATTTTGGCCAATATTTAGTGCAACATTATTTTCCAGCATCAGAGGAAAAACGCTTTCTCTTAGGCGACGTTGCACAAGATTTACCAGTAGTCACAGATATACATGTTCCCACTCTAGCTCGCATGCTTAACACTTTGCGAGCCGGTCTACAATATATTCGTACTTCGATTTCGGCCTAAAAACCAGCTGCTTTCAGTTGCCTTACAAACGCCCTAGCTCCTCCGCCAATTGCGCTAGAGAGCTGTTCAAGGGCTGAAACGGATCAGCCAGTCTAGTACATTGCACTCGAAAAAAATTTTGGTTGGGGGTGTGGATTTTTTGTGACTGACGTCATAAGTGAAGTAGTTTTAGGGTCAGTTTGGCTCACGTTGGCTGGCCTAAGGCCCAACCGCTCGGCCAAAGTGTTTCGCTGAAGTTTTCATTGGAAACTAGCCTCGAGTCCAAGTCTTTTTAGTCTTTGATCGACTTTCTAGCGTTTCTGGTTCAAAAGTTATGATCTAAAATAAACAAATTAATTATCTAATTAGCTAATTAGTCAAATATTTTTACTAACTTACATCACAACGTTTGAACCAGAAACCCCAGCAGGTCATCCAAAGTATCAAAAGACTCGGATTGTAGCCTAGTTTCCAGTAAAAACTTCAGCGAAATACTACCACCTAACGGTTGGCCTCCAGGGCCAGGCAAAG
>Ga0210059_1001829_pt1 | contig 32520 bp, 29 predicted proteins | sample Ectturendosymbi2_FD_188042 | JGI IMG/M metagenome (GOLD analysis project Ga0210059, IMG submission 188042) | Ecteinascidia turbinata endosymbiont from Florida, USA - Sample 2 (SPAdes) (version 2) | ecosystem: Host-associated > Tunicates > Ascidians > Unclassified | place: Key West, Florida... | reverse complement strand
CTACAGTTGTTTCTACACATGCCTGCAAACTTCATATGACCGTGACAGCACGAAATTGATGTCAGGACCTTTGAATCTTGGAAATCGTAGAGTCTAACCAGTTCGCGTGATGCTATCCGCACTTTGAGATTTCGGTCACGATTGAACATTCAAACTGTTGTATTGCAACCAGTCTTGTCGCCACGGGGGTTTTGGTGGGCTTAACCCCCCAAACAAAGCTCCAAGGCCCCATATTTAAATACGAAGCACTATAAATCAGTGGAGTTCTTGTCAAGTTTTCAGAATGTCAAGCCGAACTGCATGAACGTAAAGTCCCCCTATTTAAGACTTTCTGGCGACGGTTCTGATTGCGACTTTCCAAGTTGTGGCATTGCAATACATTCGAATCGTAGCAGTTAGTGAAAGAAAATGCAAAAACAAGGAACACGTTCCCTTGTCATCATCTGCAAAAATCTACACACATTTTTATAACATAATTTTTTGGGCATAAAATTTTCTGATTACACAGAATAAATTGTGAAGAGTTTGCACCTTGCTTTCAAAACCACAGGTCTGTCAGAGTTTTTTGAAGATCCCCAATGTAGTGAACCTGCTTGTTCCTTCTGTCGTCAGGTCTGATCAGTGGTCACCATCACCGTTGGTCAGTGGCGTAACTAGAGGCTTGAGCCAAGGGGAAACTTAGCTGAAGGGGGGCCACTGGCCACCGTAGGGGGTCCACTGGCCACCGTAGGGGTCCACTGGCCACCGTAGGGGCCCACTGGCCACCGTAGGGGGCCACTGGCAAACACTCAGAAAAAAGTTGAGAAATGATGGATGGTATGCTAAAACTCGAAATCAGCGGAAAACCTCGGAAAAAAACAAAAAAGTACCGCCTGCTGAAAACCAAACTAATGCTAAATACCGAAATATAACCTAATGGGGTTTTTGTATTTACCTTGCCAAGGGGCGGTTCGCACCTCTGCCCCCGCCAGTTACACCACCATGCGTTTGCCAGAACCTTTTGATGATTCCGAAAGCAGCGTACTCGTTTGTACCCTCTCCCGTCAGGTCTGGTCACAAACACCGCTGGTGTGAGCTGTAGGGGTTCTGCAGCTGTAGGGGGTTCTGCAGCATGCACTTCCAGAGTTTTGAGTTTTAGAACCTCATAAAAGACTGACTGAGAGTAGACTGACAAGCACATAAAAAAGGACAGATAGAAAAATGCATATGAAAAACTGAAGGCAAAAGATTTTGTACAAAATTATTAAACAAATATAATATTGCAAAATCCCAAATGATTTCTATGAATATAATACCTTGAAAAGTTAACAGAAAATAAAAAAAAACACTGCGATGTAACGCTTTGTTTGTGATTATCTATCCTCAAAGACAAAGGTTTCTTGCCTTTGCTGCTACAAATGCATCGATTATTTCGTCAAAAAACTGATACAATTTAAATGTGTCACATGAATTGGCCTACGAAATATCTAAGGCAGGGGCTTAAACACGCGGTCTGCGGGACACATGTGGCCCGTGAGGGCATTTTGTGCGGCCCGCGATGATTTTTGGGAAGTTTCAAATGATCAAGATTCACATTGTTTAGTTCATTCACCGGTGTTCAAAAGTACTCAGCTAGCGAGCGAACAAGTTCTTTTCAAACGAATGTAGAGACGTATAGAAATGATTTGCCTGAACGCATGACACCTTTCGCAGGAAATGAGGTGTAAAAGCTGTTTCTGGTAAGGTTCAAGTACCGCCATTGTTGCATCAGCATCACAATGCGGCCCTCGGGTTACTCTAAAAGCAGTGACGGCTCGTGACTGTGATTCGTGGGGGTGCTGCAACTCCTCCCATCAAAGATTTTATAAAGAATAAAAAGCATCAGGTTTTCCACAGTGGCGCGGAATGTTATGACGTATGACATTTCGCTTCCTACGATCTAATTGTGAGACTTCTGTATATTTCTACCAGTGTTTTTTAAGGTTTTTTGAAGGGTGTCGTGGTGGAACTTTAGAGTGTCAACATGATTTTTCCTTCTATGTGTAATACTTTTAACTGATTTTCATAAAAATGCAAGTTTCTTACACCTAACTATTTGAACACGACATTCTCTTTTGGCAAAAAAATAAAGACAATTTTACAAATAGAAAGTTTCAGTGTCCATATTCATTCATTCATTCATTCATTCATTCATTCATTCATTCATTCATTCATTCATTCATTCATTCATTCATTCATTCATTCATTCATTCATTCATTCATTCATTCATTCATTCATTCATTCATTTTCTTGCCCGCTTTTCATTTGGGGAGGGTCGCGGGGGCAGCAGCTCTATGTGGACCCGAAATACGTCACGATCAACAGCATTCTCAGAAAGTTCCCCTCGGTCCACACCAAGACGGGACTAAGGAAGGTCGGAGATGTAGTCGCGCAACATGGTCCTGGTCCTTGGACGCCACCTGGTCCTTGGTCCTCTCGACTGCTTTCCCGCCGATGCAGCCAGCAGGACTTGCCTCATAAATCTTTCCTGGGCGCTTCTGTAAACATGGCCGAACCGCTTAGCTGGGATCTTTCGATTCGGAAAAGTGGCGTGACATTCTGAGCTTTACGGATTTCAAACCTGTGCTTTTTGTCACGTAGTGTCATACCCTGAACTCTTCGCAAAAATCCCATCTCTGCTGCTTGTTCTTGGGAAAGTATTCTTTTAGTTGTTACTCGAGGTTCATGATCACAGACGAGGATCGAAAAAAAGACTGATTTAAAAACTGAAAGCTTTGCGATCTTTGAAAGCTCCAGTTTTCACCACGGAGCAACAAAGCTCACGTAGAACTACGTTTGCTTTCGTAATCCGACTATTAATCCCTTTTTGCTCCGATTTCCGTAACTCGTGAATACCACCGCGAGGTAGCCTACTGAGGTACTTAATTTCACCTGCTGCAGTGTATTGCCGCTCGCTTGCTGTATACACTGCTTTGGGCGTCTTGTGAGACATAATAATACATCGCTCTTTTTAGTGTTGAATTTCGTTCCTGCTTGGATGCACGGAGTTGAAAAACGATCAAGTGCATTTTGAACGCCCTGTTGAGAAGTTGCTAGCGTTACCAAATCGTTCGCAGAAGCAAAGGATAGATTCTGCAGTTCTCAAAGGTGACACCCTCGTCCACTCTGTTGCGACTGTCTATCCCTGCGGTTCTCAAACTTTCATGAGCCGTGGCCTCCTTCCAAGTTTAACTGGCGAATACTTAATATATTGTGACACTTGGGTTATGCAATATCACGGCAAAGCTACCCTGTGAAGGCCTCTACTCGTGGCCCCCATAGAACCGCTCCATGGCCCCCAAGGGGGACCAAGGGCCTCATTTGAGAAACCCTGGTTTTATCCAATTCATAGGTCTCCAACATTTTTGGGAGAGGGCAACATAAGCCATTGCACAACAGTTCGAGGGCCGGACATCTGAAGTAATGTGATTGTTTCGAGATATGTTACATTCTACCATATATCAACACATATTTTGTAAATATAATTATTTCTGCATATAGACAAAATGTATTTTGCGGCCGGACGAAATGGCTTCGTGGGTCGGATTTGGCCCGCGGGATGTAGTTTGGAGAACCCTTATATAGAATATGAAGAGTGGTGACAGTGCACACCCTTGTCGAAGTCCAGCACTACGATGAACGGTTGTAATTTAACTCCGGCGACACGGACACCGATTGTGAGCAGGAATACAGTGACTTAACGGCCACTAACAGACGGTTTCAACACCATAGGCTACTCCTGCCACACTCCCCAAAGCTTTTCACGAGGAACCCAGTCGTATACTTTCCTGAGGTCGACAAAACACGTGTATACGTCTTTGGCATGTTCCCAAAATTTCTCGATAATTTGTTGGAGAGTGGAATTTTTGTTCTATTGTGCTACGGCCACGACGAAAACCGCACTGGGTATCATCCAGCTTTGGTTTAATTATTTCGCAGCATCTTTTTCCAAGGCACTTGGCGTACACTTCCAGGAAGGCTAAGGAGAGAGATGCCCCAGTAGTTGGTGCATTCACTCCTGTCGCCCTAACTGTGTATCGGGAAAATCAGTTTGCTAACCTTTAGGTGCCCTTTGCAAAACGCCATGCCACGTGACACGCACACGGGCCTACCAAACCATCCGGTTCCCGTAATTCTAAGTTCTAAGTTCCCGTAATTCACTCTCAAACCTTTCCCAATCATCCTTAAGCTCGGATTTAGCAGCGGCATCAGAGAGTTTATTGATGCGCAGTTCTACGGAAGCTTTCATCTGTGCTAAGTTAAAACATCCCGCATGAATAACTTGGCTCAGTTCTGTCAGACGAGGTAGCAATGTTAGGAAAAGGAAAGCACCATAGTGAAATTTTTTGTTTTCGTAAGTCGCAGTAAAGCAATGCCCATTGCATCATTTTTAGATGTTCACAGGCAATGGGCGCAATTTTGTTGTAAATGTTAGCGGGACAACATGGTATGAAACCAATATATTGCGAAATCTAAAGAGAAAAATGTGGGGGGACATGGCATATTACATCCCCACTGTCTGAAAAAGTGGGGGACGCGTCCCTCGAGTCCCCCACGTAATTGCGCACGTTCACAGCTGCTTCAGTGCAGCCCAAATGGCCAAAATCTCACTCGTAGCTCTCACTGTTGCCTCACTCGACAACCACCTTGTTTTGCATGCGCGCTGCAACTGCCAACCTTTTGTCTTCATTGGAGTCTGATGCCTCGCCAGTCAAGCCGATGGCAACGGTGAAACAGTAAAACACCAATAATTTAATTAAAGTGTTTTCACATTTTCGTACACTGTACAAATCTGCGGAAACATAGCACCAAGCCGAAGCGAGGCGGTGCACATGACAATGCGCAGATAGTATTCTTATAATTTCCGCTTCCAACTTCTGTGCCAGAGAATTGTGTCGGCCTATCATTGCATCCCATGTTGCAATAGCCACGTGCAGGAAAACATGTTTTCTCAAATCGTTTTACTTCAATACAAGGCAAAACCAAATCGTTTTACTTCAATACAAAGCAAAACCATATCTTCTTGACTTTCAGAATTTAGGGTGTCATTGCAAAATTTTAGGGTGTCATTTTGACACCCACTAACGGCTTAAAAAACACTGTTTCTATGTTGCAGTGACATGCTACAAGGTGAATGACTGGTGAAGCGCTTGTATCTTCAATGTTATGAGCACACATTAACCCGACGCAAGTAACAACATTCAGCTCGTTGTTTGCTGATCCACTACAGTCTGTCCTTATCTCACTCACGCATAACATTCACTTCACGGCCATTCAGTGAAAAAGAAAGTTTCTTTTGCACTGCAGTAGTGGTCTTGGTCTTTACCAACTGCAATTGGCCCAGTCACATTGACTCAATATATCGAGAACAGAAGCACCCAGAGGTGATAATATCGCACATCCGTACTAGAGAAAGAAGTGCCTTGTCACGTAGGATATGGGGTGGCCAACTTGTCTTCCACTTGGATCGACTAGAAGATTTCTTGATAACTCGCGATCGACCGGTCGGTAATAAAGTCAAAAGTACAAAATGTCATGAAATGCAACGCTTTTCCTGTAAATGAATTTGTATTTACCGTAGAGAGTCGTATTTTCATGTTTCGATCAATTTAGTACTTCACAATAGTACACGAAAAGAAAGTTCATCAATATGGATTGAAAAATGTTCTTCTTAGGTATCTTGCCAATTCAATGCAAAATCAAGCGCGACCGACCAAGTGACACTCGGCGATCGACCGGTCGATCGCGATCGACTTGTTGTCCACCCCTGACGTAGGACATGCAATTGTTATTCCTGGAAACACTAAACACAGTTATTTCATTTGACGCAACTCATTACCAGAACGATGCTGCGATCGATTAACATTTGCGCGAATTAATTTTCAAACGATTAAGTGCAAGCAGCCATAGTCAAGGATTTGCTGAAACATTGGGTGTTACTACGTCCTTTACAATTAAATCGTAGGACAATATTTAAGTCAAAATTAATTTTGATGTTAAGGGTCTTTTTCAGAAGCCTGCTTGATATTTGAACTCAATCGGAATTCGAGCTTGACTTTTAAAACCTGTTTCAATTCTGACACGATTCAAAACTTTAGGCCTGCTCCAAAACGACATTCTACGGTGCACATAGTACAGTACATACCAAATATACCTGTACGCCCTCCAGCACTTGGATGAACACAACAATACTGCTGTCTGTCACTGGTCGCAGCACTTGCCAGCCCGGCGCTGCGGAAGCCACAGCTCCAGGCTCTCGGTTCCAGGTTGGCTGTGCCTGATTGACAGGCCACAACCCTTCCAGTACTTTGCTTTCGCGACACAGCGAAAGCGCTCACATCTCCAGACTTTCGTCACTTGTAGTGCTTCTCATAAAAAAATCAAATAGATGTCTATTGGGAAGTGAGGGTTCATTTTCAAACTCTTCTTGTTAATGCAAATTTTGATATCAAAGTAAAACAACAAACTTAAAAACAAAATTTACCGTGAAAATAGGGGATGCTGCAGCTCCGCAATGCCTGCAGTATAAACGAGCTGCCTCTGCCTAAAAGTCCTTATTTGGCCCTCGGAGCAACTTCAGTTTGAGATCCCGGATCTAATGGCAGTGACGATAAGTTCTATTAGGTTGACAATTTTGTGACCCGAATGTCGACAATCATGTTCATGGAGATGCTCAATTTATGGCACAACTTAATATAAAACACATGTAGCAGTAACTGAAAAGTTTATGACTAATATACTCTACTCTGTGGCCCAGTTACAATCAGAATCTTGCAAATTTTAGTCAGCATTTATTTAAATATCTTACAAATGAAAATAATCATAACTATCTTCAGATCCACGTCAAATCCATTTCAACATGAAGCTTGTCAAACCATCAAAAGCCAAAAAATTTTCCTGAACATCAGATCTGTTGTCGTAACAACATACTATAAGTTTCATCGCTGCTCTGAAAGTATGCGCAACAGCATAATTCATGCTCTGTGGACCATAGGTGTAGGAGCAGGCATATGTTTTGGGGGTGCGAAGGATTTTTGCCTGAATTTTCCCAAACTTTCCCGAAAAGCTTTTGTGCGCTTTTTGCCCACAATTTTCTCCCACAAAGAACATGAAGACCTGTTTTTGGTGTGACCTCCAAAAGAAGATCGAATTTTGTGCTTTTCTGCAAACATTGGACGCCACTTTTTAAAGTCAAACAACGTTGGGCGCCATTCTTGTCCGGATTTTCAAGGATTTTATCCAGATTTTCAGAGGTTTTGCCCAAATTTTCAGGGATTTTGCCCAAATTTTCAACAAATCAAAAATTTTTGGGATGTGCTTGCACCCCCTGCACCTCCGCCTCCTACACCACTGCTGTTGACCCTGGATTCCCGCCCATTATAACACAACTATAGAATGAGAGCGAAGTGGGAAAGTTCGCAACCCTAGCTATCTGAAAGCATGCCGTCAGTCATCCCACATGCCGGCCCTGATTGCTGGAGATAGAAGCTCCGCCTTAAAATTTCACTAAGGTTCGTAACTGCTCGCTTTGAGAACCGTATGATCTTTGGTGAGACTACGCAACTATGCAGCAGCCGCCAGCATTCGACATTTTGTAATTATTATGTAACATTACGAGCCACATATGGCGCCCCCAAACGCTGTGACCGAGGACAGATGTCCCTCTTACCTCCGCCTTAGTTACGCCTCTGATTGCGTATTGATTTCGTCAATTCATATTTGCAATACTGAACGTTTATATAATGAAAATAAAAAAAATTATTGTTCAGAGCGATAACCTTTTAACTTAAGCTTCTGCTGATCAGAAGCAGAAGTCAACTTGTAATCAGCAGTAACGGATTTCCTATGTGGTAGAGTTTAGTAATAGAGTTTTCGAAATAGACATCTGCTGCTAATGACCGAAGGTGAGGAATGACACTATTTGCACGTGCAATTGGAATAAGCCCAACGCGACAGCTAGCCCAAGTTTGCAGATCACGATGGAGGCTGGAAACTAGCACTTCTCAACCAGAACTGGTTTCAAGTCTGTTTGATCTATATTATCAAAATGGTCCAGAGGGCCCCACGCCATTGGCGACAGAGTTAATGTTTAAAGCCTTTTATATATTCTAATATAAACAAACCACTACTGAAACGTGAAGCGAACAATAAAACTTTTTGTACGAGAGTAAATTTATTATTATCGCCGCTATATGCGGTGTATATAAATACTTTGTTTTAGTAAAGACGGATATACTACACAAAATATTGACATGACTATGTTTACATTTGTAAAGTAGTTACGCTGCCACCACTTCCTTAAATTTCCATTGTTTTTTGTTTGATCTCGTGGAATGAGTAAACGATTAAAGCTAAGTTGTGTGGCTTACCGCAGCCTGAAAGTCAACAGGGAAGAACATTTAACGAAATATAACAGGTCCATAGATGCATACATAAAGAAGGCAGAAAAAAGAGGAAGAGCAGGCTAAAGATGAGAAAGGTTGAGAACAAGTACAAAATGCAAGACCCATAATCGAGATTGAAAAACAACACCCATTTCAGTTTGTGAGTTTTTGATTCTGATGGTCAAGATGCTTTATTATTCCATATATCATTAACAGGCGTAAGCACGAAACATGATTTTATTTCACTTGTCTTGTAAGCAAGTTTGAGGAGTTTAATGGGCGACACTTTTACGGTCAGCCCGGGCGGCACTAAGCCTCGCTACACCATTGTTAACGTGAATTTAAGAGGGATTCGAATAGCAATTTGTACCCTTGTGTTCTTATTTCAGATTCCTGGATAATATGCAAAAATACCTGTCCACACACAAGAATGTCATGTTGTCGTCAAACTAGTTTTAATTCTACCTTCCTTTACTCTCCTTTGGGTGAGCAGCTGTTTTGAGTGTGGCAGGAACCGAAGGGATTGCCAAAGATTGCTGATTTATGGATGAAACTGTTTCACAAGCCGCGTCAGAGCTATAAACGGGTCTAATTTTGAAGCCCGAACCCGGCCCGAGCCCGAAATCACAAGCCCGAACCTGGCCCGAGCGCGACGTATTTTTTTTAAGCTCGATTTAGGTCCGAAAGTCAGTTTTACCGAGTGAGTCATTATAAGCGCAACTGCAGAATACCAAAAAACGTGGTGTAAAGGAATAACTGCAAGTGCACGGTTTTATCACAATTTGACCAAAACATTGGCTTAGACAAGAATATACTTACAGTAACTTGTTATAGTCAACGATAATGCTGCAGAATGTAATGTTTCTCAAGAAAAAATGAAACTATCACGAAACTATCCACGATGGCGCTGTAGGTATAAAAGAAATTATCTAGTATAGCGCTATAGTCATGAAAAGCCGGTTTGTAGGTCATCGCCATCATTTCTAAAAAAAATCCAGGAATCGCTTTAAGTGATTGATCTTTTCGATGCAACGTCATCTCGCGCTAATTTCCTCACCCCTGTCGCCTTCTCAAAAAGAGTGTGAAACTAATCTGCGCAGAGAACGAAAGAACGCAGCTGTGTTTACAAATAGAATTTGCTGAAGACAAGTCACAACCACTTCACTCACAGAAGCCACCGTGGTGAGCACAACAAATGTACATCAGGAAAGAAGAAAAGCGTTACTCTGAATGTTATCAAAAAGTTTTGTATGCAGGTCCGAAATCGGCCCGAAACATTTTGACAAACCTAAACCCGAACCCGGCCCGAGCCGAAAAGCCCGGCCGGACTTGCAACTCCGAGCCTCGTGGCCAGCGGGCCGTTAATTCCTGCTTCTGCAGTAACACAATAACTGTATTGGTTGTTTTCCGTAATAATGATGGAGTCGTGTAAACGCAGGTTTTTTTTAAGGAAAATGTTAGGTACGCGGTATGGATCTGTAGGGGCCCGATTTCTCTGATTTTAGGGACCCGATGATAATTTTCTCTGATTCTAGGGACCCGATTTGAAATTCTAGGGACCCGAATCGGGTCCCTAAAACGCCTTAAAATAACCCTGGTAAACGTATTAGGATCTACCTCATCCTCGCTAGTGTTGATTACGTACAATGGATGAAAGAAACACCAGATTTTAAACAACTAAAAAGTTTAGGAAATTTTCAGGATTTTGTAAAACTTTTACGTGAAAGCATTTGCGCAAATGTTTCATCAAACAGTAGTGAAAAGAGTTTTTTTGACATAATATATGTGTTTGTATGCTCCACATATTGTCAGGGGCGTAACGAGGGGGGAAGGGGGGCACAATTCCTCGGGCGCCGAATCACTATGGGAGCGCCGAATGACTGCAGGGGGCGCCGAAAAGTCCCAACAATGTCACAAGTACTTTTTTCAATACAGTTGCTTCCGAAAGACCTCTAATTCGAACATGGGCGCGCCAAACTTGCTTCTTGCCCCGACCCCATCTAACCTCGTTACGCCCCTTCATAGTGTACGTGTTTGTATGCTTCACATAGTGTACGTGTTTGTATGCTTCACATAGTGTACGTGTTTCTATGTTTCACGCAGCTGCTGCCCATCTCTCCAAACGTTACACCAACCACTGTGTGCGAACAACAGCTTTAGAGCAATTCTCTGCTTACAGAAGAAAAGGAAGCAAACAAGAAAGATGCTCCAAACAACAAAACCTTCAATTTCATTCAACCGGTGAAGACACACATATGACCCACCCTTCTTCTTATCCTTCCTCTTACCACACACGACACACGGAGTCGAATCCTTGCCCCAAGGTTCATCAACGCACTGTTCATGATGTCCACATCACCAGAGCTGACTATACCACAAGGGTTGATTATTCTGATGAAGGTTTGAGACGATTCGCCCCCTCAATCGATGCAGATAATAATCAATTTTGTTCAGATATCATTAGAAAACGGGGATTTCTTTCTGGCATACCAAATTACCCGCCACCGCCTTACAACCCACTTGATTCTTTCAACCATCCATCGAAAAGAGGACGTTCATCCCAGACCTTATTCAGCTCAGCTCCTTATTCTGCCTCCGAGCATCAACGAATTCACTACATCAGCAGTGCAGAAGTGAAAGAGCCTCTGTATCTGGACAAAAAGATCTGCAACGACCGTATGAACTGTAAGCTGTTGCCCAATACAAAGAGCTCACTTTTTACTCCACTTTCCTTAAACAATCAAGTAAAAGACTATTGTGTGCTGCCGCCACTGCAGCCTCCGTCCAGGTCGCTTACGGCATGCAAAACACTCACAACGATTCAGAGACCAAATGAACACGAATTTGTCTGCAATGAAGAAACTCCAGAAAAATCGTATGTTACGTTATTGAAAACCCCAGTAAAAAGTGAGCGGATTATCAAAATCGAACCTTGCTCTTCCTCCTCTGACTCGAAAACTTAATTTTTGATAAGAGGCTACAAAGTGAAAACCGATAACTGCTGCAATGCGGAGCGTTCGATTCTTTGTTTGGTATTTCAGCACTTTCAATTTTTCTTGACTTCGAGTAAGGTAGTGCAGTTGTGTCAAGATGTATGTTTTCGCGAGGTGTTTTCATGAAGCTTTATTTTGTGATGTCCAAAGGCGGTTAAACATTTTTCCTGCAGGGAATTTTGCAATAAGTAATTTAAAAAATTTGTTGATATTCACAGTATTATGCGCTTCACACAAAAGTTGTCTATCAATGGAATGAGCAACAAGATATCGTGTGTGCGTGACTGAACCTCTACGAGATAGGATGATCCTTTCGAGAAAACCTAAATTGAGCCCGTAGGTGAGGTTAGGATTAATGATTTGTACAGTCATCAGTAGACCGAATTTCGCATCCCCAAGAGTCTCAAAGAAGGCGTGGCCAATACGTTGGGGCCACGTTCAGCTGCAGGGGCTTAAGGGAAAAATACTTCCCACCTGTATAACGGTTCTGCGTGCCTAGGTTGATTGGTTTGCATGGATGAAAAGTTCAAAAAACTGCACAACTTCCAAACCGCACCCTCCTCAACATGGGCTGGCTGCAGTTTAGCGTCATGCCCAGGAAACAAAATATCACATTTTGCAAAAACGACGTCATTTACAACCGGAATGATTTGGCGCCGCCCTTGTGGCGCGGAACTGTTTTGACGCTTGCGCTTATTTGCTTGATTACTATTACGCACGCGTCATTGACTCGAGCACTGTGTGTTTTCCATTTTGCTCGGATGTTTTTCAAGAAGGCAACTACTTTATTCAAGAAGGCAACAAACGTTGTGCGTTTGTCTTGAGATGAGATTGAGCGCATTTCTGAATTTTAGGACTTTGAAGAAGTGTTTTTCTTAACACCAAAAATCTTACTTTCATTTTCGCGAATGGCCAATAGCATAAATGTGTGAGAATATTCTCAGCAAGAGGGCTAAACCAATGTTTTTCAAAAATTGGTATCAATACATTTTTGATAAACGCAGCAAAATTGACCCATTTCTACTGCTTAGAAGATGCGAATTAAGAAACGAATGTAAAATCTAAACATCGCAAAACATTTTGATTCACGGGCACCACTTCAATTTTGCGAGGTCTAGCTTGCAGTTACGATATAAATTAAAGTTTTATCCATTTTCATCACATATACTTGTCAGTCTCTGCACTGGCGCCAAAACAGCTCGGCCTCAAAAATCCCCGACCCATATGCAACACATTGCAGATAAAAAACTTTGCATATTTTTCATCGGTGACCCACTTGTCGGCACGGGTAGCAGCACTGTTTGACGTCAGCCTGCAGTGAGGTACTTGGGCGATGTGACAAGTTTGATGTTAGTTCTGTGAAAGATCCGCAAAAAAGGACTAAGTCAAACATTTGAAGGCCGAAATGATTCCATCTTTCTTTCACATTTGAATAAAAACTGATGATGCCTACACTGTGGGCGAACTCTCTAAACATGATAGTGTTTCATTGCTTTCATTGCTTTCGAAGGATTTAATTCAACTATTCTTTCATATTTGTTTCAACGTCGAATTTTGTGTGGAACTCAGTCCCTGGCCAGCGGAAACTCTTGGCAAATAATGCAACCTGCTGGAAAGATATTTCATCAACAGAGTAAGTCTCTTTATAAATGCATTTCAAATAATCTTTTCCGCGAAAGTCGTATTGTCCACGATATTTAAAGTTTGCGAAACTTCGCTTCAAACTTCTGAAAATTTTCGTGGGTTGATCAATCAAGACCCCTCACTGGGAATTAAACAAGTATGTACTTTCCACGATGGGTGTAAGCAAGGAATCTTATTCAAATAGAATAAGGACTGAGGATGCGTAATTTTACGTGAAATCGATTTCCGATTAAAAATTTGCTGATCGATTCCTTGCTTACACCCATCGTGGAAAGTACATACTTGAATAGAGATATGTGCAAGTTTGAATCATCGCAAAAAGACGAAAGCAGTTGGCAGTCGACTGATTCCTCGAAAGCATACAGAAACACTAGTGCTTTTAATTAGGAATTAAACAATGTCTTCTGTGAATCGGGCCACCATGAACCAAGTTGTCGGAGCTTTGTTTTTTTTATTTGTCTCGTTTCTTTCATGCTTGAATATTTTCCACTGCAAAGTTTCGTGCATACCCGCATTGTTACTGAATTACGCTGTTGCTGCATTTTTTTTGCAATAGATTAGAAGTAATTGGTGGTAATTGGTGGTAATTGTTTTTTGTATCTTCATTTAGAAATCAATGGTTGGCAAACTATGAGTTTTCAATGAACTTTTCATTTGCAGATTTTGCTTCGTAATGAAAAAACAAGAAATCCTTAAAGCTATACACAGACATAACGGCTGTATTCAAATTCCATTTAAAAAATGCGTTGGCATGCGAACAAGAACAGAAATCGCTTTTTGACTGAGATTTCGGTTATCAGGAATGCTGAATGAGAAGTGATACCCAAGATTAGGGTAGTTTATGAAAGTTTTAAATTCTGCCTTTTGGATCAGGTCTGACCGCAACTCAATAATTTCAAGTAGCTCAATTCGAATTTCTCGTCTGTAAAGGGCTGCACAATCCATAACAGAGAAGTCAGATTCAAAAACGTCTTTCGGAAAATAGACTGACTTGGAAATTTTGTAGTAGAACATCGAAATGCTTGTGCACAATTGGTTTTATTTTTTATTATAGGTTTATGTCTTCAGTCTCGCAATTAACAGTTTGGAAAAAATTTTGTAAGCATTCAAAATCTGCAATATCGCGTATTGATGCTTCACTTTGCCACAACTTCAACTTTTCTTTGAACGCCTGAACGTTACTGGCAACTTCAAAAACGTCACACATATCCCTATCCTTGCAACGGTAAATTCAAACGATTTGTGCTCTGAAATATTGCCGAATAGTAGGACAATTTTGCAAGCCAAAAGTTGTCTTGAAAATTAGTGGACATTGGTGTTCTTGTTCAACAAGGAAAATCCTCAACTCTTGCCGCAATTGAAGCACCTGTCTTAAAACTTTTCCTCTGGATGATCATCGTACCTCAGAATGCTATCATAACCTCATTTCCTCTGCTTCCATGTGTTTGAGCAGTTCTGAAAACATTCAGTGTTTCTTTGAATGTGAGCAGATGAAATTCACAGTTTTTATGACATCATCAAGAACAATCTCCAGAACTGACCGCTGATTCTTTTCTTCCATGAATCTCTTAAACCACAAGTGTTTCTCAATGAATCATACAATGATCTGAAACACAGTCAAGGGAAACGATTTTGATATTTCGGACAACTCCATTAGTAGAACTTTGCATGGCTGCTGCTCCATCGGTAGTAACTTACTTACACTTCGTCCAATCCAAACCACGTTCCTCAATAAACTGATTGAATTTGTCGGAGATGACTTGAGCAGTTGCGCAAAGTCCAACAACTATCAGACAGTACAAGTAATGCTCGAGAATTCCTTTTTCCTCATCTGCAACCCTACAATACACAACCAACTGCACCTCGTCTGAAATGTCTGTTATTTCATCGAGATGAATACGAAACGACTGAGGGTTCTGCAGCTTGTGAAGAAGTTGTTTCAACAAATCTCCGGAAGTATGAAAACATGTACATTTAGTTGCATTGCCTCATAGTGGAATTTGTCTTACTTTATCACAGCTTTTTTCCTCCGTGCAGAAGGTCAGCGGTAATTTCAATACAGGGAAGAACTACAAATTCAAACTCAGTATACGGACGTTTCCTTTGCGTAAGGGCGTAAGGATACGGGCCATTTTCAGGGAAGCAAGTACTAAATCATGATTCATTCTTTTACCACACTGTTCTCAAAAGACGAAAGTTGTCGGCAATGACTTTCAAGAGATGCCTCAAATAATGCCTTTTACACCGCCCTCGGCTGCATGTAATATGTCACGAATGATCTTGATGGGTATGATGCTGTGATTTCAAATGGTTTTGAGATGTCCTGGAGCCAAATGACTATTACCAAATGTGGTTGTACCAAACAGGCAATGCGCTGAAGGATATGGGTTCAACATTTCTTCTTTTGGGCGATAAAATCCACACGCGATGTAGTCACCATGTCATTTGCGTTTCTTTACAATGTAGACTTTTTTCATCTGAATAGCTTTCTTTACAACAGTACGCTGCTGATTCACGACGTTACTCCCGGAAGTGGGTTACGTTGCAATCAGCATGTGATTTGCTGACATCCTTAATCTCCCCTGATTCACTGAAATCTTTACTTTGACAGTTGCTATGCTTTTTCACAACTATCTCTCGCTACTAAAGTGTTTTTAAAAAATTGCATCTGTCCATTTTCTTTGGGAGTTAACAACTGACTGCAATAACTTTCAAAAGTATAAGATGATAATTGCTCAAAATCTGCACTGAAATGTTGCAAAGTTATAATTAACACACAGATCATTCACTCCCTTTCGGTATTATACTGTACAGTTCTCGCTTAGCTCCAGCTAACTGCTTGGAAACAATAATCACTGCCAAGAAAAGCATGATTATTACGTTATAGCTTACATAAAACTCAAGCTAGAGCAATGTTTCCCAACCTTCCCTACCTGCGGACCACCCACTGCTGCGTTGAACGTAAAAGGATACGTGATCACCGGATGGTCACCTGACCAATATTACAAACAAACTGTCGAGAAAAGACGGACAATTCATTAATTCACACCCTCCAGTAGATGCGGTTTTAAAAACTGTGCAAAGTTAACAAAATGAGATAGAGCTAAGAACATTTATGTGAGACAGTGTGATTGTTCTTCAAGAGCACGCACCTCGTACACCCCTGTACACCCCATCACGGTGGTACACCCCTGCAAAATTCTGGTACACCCTGGGATGTACGATACACCCGGTTGACAAGCACTGCTCTAAGGCACCACGTCTTTTGCTTTTCACATCTATGTCCGAAAGCATCCTGCAGCCAGGTGAACGGTTTGTTCGAACTGTTCAAGGCAAAATATGCCTCTTTCCATGGGAATGTGAGAATGTCACGAAATTTTGATTGTAAATGTGTGATAGGAGGTCTTATTTTGAACAGCTTGTCAAACGTTTCTTCACCGAGTGCAAACATTTTGCTGTCATCATTGAAGTGTAAGCATTTTGTTATGTGTTCAAAAAGGACCCTGGTCATCAAAGTACTCACATATTGGATGCCCAAGTTCTTTGACCAATACAGTCGCGTACGAGGCGCAGGACACATGGACATTTTCAGTAAAACAGCAAAAACAGCTCTTTACATGTGAGCATGAGCCATATCGATAAGCTTGTTTACACTGCATACAAATTGCTTTGCTCCGCAATGCATTCCACCATAGCTTCATCAAAAAACTTTCTAAAATATTCCATGGGTTCAGATATGCTTTCGCTGTTGGGATGCAAATCAGGTCTGATTGGAGCAGCTCGTGGAGAATCCCATTTTTGAACACATCTCTACCTGGGATTCGTGATTTTGTTTGAAGAACTCTGAACATGAGTTGCATCTTCTGTATCAAACTCATCTAAAACAGAAAGATGCGTTACGTGTGATTTGTAGCATATATTTTGGAAGCACATTGAAAACAATGTTTGTCCGCCAAGCTTGGCATTCTTACCTGGATACATGGGCTTCAGCAGGGGGAAGAAGGGGGCCTTGCCCCCCCTGGATTTTGAAAAGCTCAGCAAAAAAGGTTGTTTTCTTGGTTTCGAGAGGGAAAGACCGAATTTCACCACTTTTGCCCCCCCCTAGAAAAATTTTAGATAAATCTCCTAGTGGCCCCCCCTGGAAAACATTCTTCCGACGCCCATTCCTGAATCACTAGAGTCTTCCCTTTCCGGTCCACACCTCCAGCACGTCTAGCTGCTTCTTCTCGAACATACTCAGTCATGGCCGTAGGAAGGATTTTTTTCCCAGGGAGTGGATTTTTTTTATTTTCCAGAGGTAGCCAATAATATTTTTATAGAGGTGCCAAAGTAGCAAAATATCATTTTTACCACTCGAAACTGATAAGACAATCTTTTCTTGCTAAAAATTTGATGCAAAAATGTCGAATTTCAAAGTCCAGGGAGAAGCCTTGACGACCCCCTATTTTGACCCCCATGTGCCCAGTGTCAGAACCGTCCATGAAATAATCGCTACTCTCTCCATCAACTCCACCCAATACTCTAACTTTCCACCTCTTTCTTCGATAAAATGTGCGAGAATCCATTCTTACAGCAAGATTTTCTGCTGTAAGTAACAAGAAATGTAGTGCATAAAATACCAAAAAATATGACTCCATTGACAAAGTCAGCAAATTTGCAACGTTTACTGGGACAGACGTGCAATCTCATATAATAATAGTTGCGTCAAATCAACGGCAGAATCTAGTCAAGCAAGCCTTGCTCAAACGAGAATAAAAAAACGAACTCTCCACGACACATAAAACCGCTGGATTTAAATGCTGCAATACAAGTTGCAGACGAACTTTCCTCAACCAAACACTTGATCCCTAACATACTTTGGCATCAAAAACTAAAAAGCGTGACAAAAGTATTTCCGAAATGGAAACGGATATTGAAACGATGCAAATCGCCTGACATCGACAACCGCGACTGGAAACTCCACAGAGAGTGAATAAATAAAGAATCTTGAAACGTTGCAAATTTGTAACAAATGTCCATATAAGGTAAGGTTGCTATGCAAGTTAACAAAATGTATGTCTCTACCTAGTAGGCTATGCGAGTATCAAAATTAAATGCAAGAAACATTCCTGAAAACTCAGCAAACGCAACGGAGCGTAGTCTTTTTGTGTTGCCTTCTTTGTCATTAAGCACTTCGTTCATGCTTGAATGAATTCATGCATAAATGACGGCATTTCATAAAGAAGAGACAAGTTATACTGTAGGATACATCTGAATCAAAAGTAATACCGTAGATTAAAACCAAAATGAGGTTTAGTTATAGATTAACTCAAATAGTGGTACCTTCTTGTTAAAAAAAATTAATTTCTGCGCAATGCTGGTCTTTTCAAACTAGGAAAAGAGGCCTTGGTCCGTAATTTTATTGGTCGGAAACTACCTTGCAAAGCATGGGATGCCATATATTTGCTCCTATTTATTTTTATCGCACAAATTTTTATACTTTTATCAACTGTATGTTTTTTTCCGCGGTTGATTACATTCTTTCTAACTTTGGTGACTTTGTTTCTGCAAGTTTTTTTGCCGTGCTGTCAAGTGTCCTAAAATATAGCGATTTTTCCCCAAAAAAGTAGAACGAAAAACTTATGGTGTTGTGAACGTATGGTGTACTTTGTCCAGCTCTACCAACAATGATTAGTGGAAAGGTGGTGACGCACCAGTCGCAGACACTAAATCACTCCAATAGCAACAAATCTTTTTTAAGTTTCAGGAAGGTTTGTCTGATTCGAAAAGATTGTTTCTTCTGATTTTGGTGCAAAAATGCACATTTTGCTGTGTACTGAGTTTAAATTGTCTCTGAAGTGGCAAATATCATATTTCAAACCAAACGACTAATTTAGAAAACAATTATTTTTGTGATGAAATAATGAAGATAAATTATGTCATCTCTTGCAGTTGTTTCAAATTATACACACACTGAAGTGTTAAAATAAAATTACACATTTGACTATCATTTCCAACAGCAGTCGCTTTTGTCATTTGTGTTTACTTTGTCCAAACCTTTAGGAGATTTCCAAGCGCCACCAAACAAATCGCCGAGCTCCATCAATGCATAGTAGCGATTGGTGAGTTCGATTGGTTGGAAAATTTAAGGGAAATAGTTTGAATCTCGCATTGCGTACACGTGCTTCAAATTGCACGCCCGAAACGAGGTATACTCTCGCTTGATAAAAATTAGCGAAGATATTTTTTTTTAGGAACTAACGTCGAACAAAGCTCATTTACAGGTTAAACAGGGTCAAACTGTTATTATTGCTACTATCATTATAGACCAACATAGTTTGCTCTATTGATCGGTCAAACTCTGCAGACTGCATTCTATCAATTTTCATTTCACAATCTTTTTTGAGCACAAATCATATTTCTTTGCATCCGCTTTGCAATTTGCGCCACTTATTGGTTTTGTTCATGGTAGATCCAGAACTGTTGCCAAAAAGTCTTCAATAGGGGTGTTTTACGTTTGCGCCAGGGTGCTTGACATTATAAAAATTTACAAAACCTCCACTGATTTATAGTGTTTCTTATTTCAATTTAGGGGATTGGGTTTTGTTTGGGGGCTAAGCCAATTAACCCCCCGTGGCGACGGGACTAGGCAGAACATCGTATTTGTTCCGTTATATAAGTTTCGCATAATGATTTGAACATAAAGTCACACATTTGATCTGATACTCTAACCCAGGGGTTCCCAACCTGGGGTACGTGTACACCTCAGGGGTACATTTGCCTATCTGAAGGGGTACATCTAAGGTTAGCAGAAGATGAGAAAAATATATTTGCACATTATTTGTTTCCAAATATTTATACATATATCACTGAGTATTATTATCAAAAATCATTAAATGCTCGTTGTTAAATATGTCTATAAATGATCATGATAATATATTTTGTCATAGGAAATTTTAGGGGTACATTTTCATCGGTCAACATGCTGAAGGGGTACATGCTTATTTGTTGAAATGCTGAAGAGGTACATGCTCACCTCTCAGAATACTGAAAGGGTACATGGTCAGAGAAAGGTTGGGAACCCCTGCTCTAATCACATAGACCAAATAACTGTCACCACATAAATCAGACATTGTTTTCATAAAGTTCAAACTTACTTGTTACTTTTTTTGTGCCATACACTACTGTATTTAGCACAATGTCAATTTTGTCTGTTACAATATGAGTCAATCCTAATGCCGAGTCGTCTTTCCAACAACTCGTTTAGTGTTCATACACGTTGTTCTCATAGTGTTTTCAGCATTTACTTTGAACGTTGGTTCTTGGAAACAGCAACCTTTCCGTATTTCTGGTATCTTTTGTAACATTTCAGAGATTTTCATCTCCACTATCTTCACGTCGTAGGGTTAGGGTTCCTATGCAATAGGCATGCAATTTTGCAATGTTTCTTTCACAATATTTGATAAAAAATTATCTTCAGTCACTTCTGTTACAGTCAATTATACTTCTCCTAAGGCTAAATCCAGTTCATAGTCTGGATTGCGTTTCCAGCCAGAAGATCGTTTTTCCATTACTTTTTGCAATAATTTCATTTTCCGCCCTTTTGGTAATTAGATCAAGGAAATCCACTTGGTAATTAGATCAAGGAAATCCACATAGATCAAGGAAATCCACTAAAAATGTTCAAGAGGGTCATAGTTTTCATCTTCCGTTGCTCGCTGAAGTTTAGACAAAGCCGTATTCTTAGCTTCTGTATGTGATTTCACAAGTGATATAATCCTTTGTAACCTATATTTGGATTTTATCCTCGGGAAGTTTGCAAGAAAATCTTCGAAACTGTATATACCAAACACATATTTGGTCGCCTGTCCTCAATCTACTTAAATTATGTGACACCATTACAGCGCTGCACAAGTCTATGATTGTTGTGAACAGTTGCGATTCTAGAATTAACTAAGTGTGGGGGCCATCGTGGGACCAAGGAAAAAGTAAGGGAGAAAACATAAGTGTCTATCCTGCATGGGGATTATCCGTTGTTTTGAAGATTAATTTGCTGTGATTAACACTATCAAGCCCAATTAACATAAGCTTGTGAATATCGTTAAATATGGTCTAGCATTATTTACTAAAGACACCTAGACGCAATCGCGCACTTCCACTGCTGTGTCAAATATTCTGTGCTAACCTTTTAAAATGTTTCTTACAGTTGATAAACATCAACGCTTCAAATCACTTATCAGTGAAACGACGTCTATCAGACCTGAACTTTCGTCCAGCAATGCTGAAAAGCCGCGTGTCAATAATTTCAAAATTGCTGACTATTTCTTCAAACTGCGGGTTGCGATGTTTTCAGCTGTGTGATCTGATTGCCTTTGGATCGTCTGCAAGCAAGCCTAGCATTGTATAGTTTTTAAGTTGAAATGAAATGAACAGTGATCCCAATATAGCTGCGCATCTGTCTATTAGACCAAAAGTCAATGGTCAACAAAACCTCACTGTCTTCGTTGATTTTTTTACCGGTATCCGTGGATGATCTCTGTCGACATGCTAGTTATCAGCGTTGTGGAGAGGTGGATTCGACTTGGGTTAAATTACCTTATTCCTCTGCAAAAAAGTTAATTATATAAATTACTGTACTGCAGTAATTACAGTACGTACGAAACCTACTCAAGCACTTACATTATTTCTTTATTTATTTAACGACAATCTTGCTACAGGCGGTAGCCTGACTGGTGCAATTTTGTCGTGTCACGTCGAGTTTTCAAAACGCAACACGACTAAACTCCAAAAAACATGAATAATACGCAAAACGAATACACTGCTTTGCTAGAATCTATTATAGCATTTCAGGAATTCGTCAACAGCGTTAAAAATAGCTACTGAATAGGCACACCATGTAGATATAAGGGCAACAAATCGGTATGAACCAAGTGTTCAAATCGTTCATCAAAGCCGGTTTCGTTCAGAATATCATGAACTTTGTTATGAAGTGCTGTTCGTGCTGCGCAGTGAGCGTTACAATGGAAGAATAGGTGCCATTCGGTCTCCATTTCACCACATATACTAACACGGTAGTTGTTTTTAATGATATTTAACGAACTATGGGCGAAGCGAAGCATACAGCGATTCATGAAGATGGAGTGGCTGGCTGAAGATCTGATTTCCAGTGGTAGAGAATTCCACAAGCTGAAAGCCTTACAGAGGAAGAAGTTATAGGACAAGGATTTTTTAAAAAGTGGTATTTGAACATTTTGATTGTGACGTAAAGCATATGGAACAAATTCTTCGAACGATCTGAAAGAACTGGCAGGAAAGGGGCAGTGTACCATATCAAAAATTAATTTGGAAACATAACAAAGCAGAGACATTTTTCTACGTGAATGTAGGCTTGTGAGGTTTAGATCAGCTAATACTTCGTTGGAGGATGTAGTTTTAAGACAACCTAGTATTATTTTAGCAGCGGAGATTTGTGCTTTGTCTAACATTCGATTGTCGTAATCAGAACAGTTGTCGTATATGATACTACCATAGTGAAAGACCGGTATACGTTCGTTTTATACAGGGTGTCCATAAAGTCCTGCACACATTAAAAATTTTTATATCGCAAAAACCACATAAGGTAGAAACTTTACATTTTCGACAGTGAATTATACTACCATAAAGCTTGTTTGTTATTTTTTACAGGTCATTTTATTGTTAAGATAAGCAAGAATAAGTCATTTTTAATAAAGGCGTAAGTTTGCAACAAAGTATGAAACATGTTGACCATTCAACAAAAAGCACAATGTGTTCTTTGGTACCATGAAATGAAATCACCAACTGCAGTACAACGTAAATTTAGAAGTGAGTTTGGAGAAGACCCTCCTCACACTAACAGCATCAAGAGATGGTTTAAAAAATTTATGGAAACCGGCAGCATTTTGGATGGCAAAAGATCGGGTAGGCCAAGCATTGATGAAGAGACTGTTGATGCTGTGCGTGTAGCATTTCATCGCAGCCCAAGGAAATCAATTCGTATTGCATCAAATGAACTTGCTATTCCTCGAAGCACAGTTCATAAAGTTTTACATAAACGACTTCGGCTCCACACTTACAAGTTACAAATTGTTCAAGCTCTTAAGGCGGATGATCGCCCTCGCCGAGCAGCTTTTGCTGAAGAAATGCTTCAGCGCATTGAAGATGACAATGACTACCTTAACAGTGTATTTTTTTCCGACGAAGCGACTTTTCATGTATCCGGGAAAGTCAATAATTTTAAACTTTAATAAACAAACTTCACTTTGCAAAAAACTGTATGATTTTATCTACTTTAGTTACTTCGCAATTACATTTTGAAATGTGTGCAGGACTTTATGGACACCCTGTATATTGTGAGGAGAGCATGGCGAGGTACAAGGTTGAAGAATGAACAAAGATGGTTAATTTTGGTCATCACTTTCTGATGTAAGTGTATAATATGAGTGTGCCAAGAGAGACTGTCGTGAAATAGTAAGCCTAGATGTTTGCGTGTATCTGTTTCCGAGAGGTGGATATTATTAAATAATAAAAAGGGGTCATCATTCCTGTACATAGATATGGTCATAACCGCAGTTTTTTGGGGGTTGAAAGTAACATTCCAAAGCTTAGACCAAAATGTGCAACGTGCAGAGTTCTTGAGTAAGCACACTGTGCAAGTGGACAGGACCCTTATCTGAATAAAATAGGGTGGTGTCATCTGCAAAGAGAGAAATAGATGCTTTATTATTTGTAGCAATGTCATTAACATAGATTAAAAATAACAGAGGCCCTAAAACAGATCCTTGAGGAACACCACAATTCGTATACTTTAAATCTGAACGAGAACGGCCCAGAAGAACGACTTGAGAACGACGGAAGAGATAAGAGGATAGAAGATTTAAGAGAGAGCCAACAATCCCAAGTTGTTGCAATTTAAAGATTAAGCAAGTATGATCAACACCATCAAAAGCTTTAGATATGTCAAGGAAAACTATTCTTGAAGAGAGATTTGAATCGTAGGCTTGGTACAAACTGTGACAGATACCAAACAAAGAAGTTAAGGTATAATGTTTTTTCCGAAAGCCAGAGTTGTTAGCAGGGATGTGGAAGTGGCTATTTCGTCAACCGCTTCCGCTTGCACACCTATCGCTTCCGCTTCCGCTTCCACCGCTTCCGCTTCCATTAACAAAAAACGAGAAAACGACCGTTGACCGATAAAATCGGTGAGCTGCACGATGACTTGGCCTTCTATGAAGAACGCCATGGATGCTAATTATGCTTTTTCTCCTTCTCTCGCTCTTCTGATATCGCACGTTCATTCAGACTTGTAGTCAGGGCCGGATTTATCTATAGGCTATATAGGCTTAAGCCCAGGGCCTCAAGACCCAAAAGGGGGCTTCCAACAAACTGTGGTACGCATAGTCAATGGCCGGTGTATGATCATTTAGACTAAACTTCGTCAAAAATGTATGTCTTGATTATTAATCGCGAAATTTAGTTTTATTCAACTTTCGTAGTGATAATGCCAGTCTTCCAACGAGTTTCCATGAATATCGCACTATGACGGTTGGTCAAGCCGCATGCCAACTATTGTGTCGATATACTCAAAGCACGCTGACTGTGTCCTGCGTTTGCTGAATCGTACTGATTGTTACGTGTGACTCTATCAAAAGAACTTTGGCTGTTCATGTTTGAAATGCGTATGATCAGTGGCACAACTGACGGGTGGCAGGGGTGCAAACCGCCCCCTCCCAAGCTAAATGTAAAAACCGCCCCCTACCTAGCTTGTATTTTGGTATTTACTATTCTTTTGGTTTCAGTAGATGTTGTTTATTGCGTTTTTAGGGGTGTTTTTCCGTGATTTCGGGTTTTTGTATAGCCGTTCAATACCGGATTTGCTATTGTTTTTCAAGTATTTTCTGAGTGTTAGCCAGTGGGCTACCTTCAGCTAAGTTCCCCCCTGGCTCAAACCTCTAGTTACGTCATTGCACCTGATCAAAGCAAGGCTGTACTACAGATAAGAGCTATGTGTAGCGCTAGCAGCAGTGTCCTACAATAAAAGCATAGTTGTTTCTTAGGTGACTGAGCAATACAGTAGTTTTGTCAGCGTTTCTATCGCGTAAAGCACGATTGGTAGTTTTAGAAATGATTTTTTTCCATTTGAAATTTCTTCAGTAAAGTCATTCAGAAATCAGATTGCTGTTGAGTACTTGTGCAAGTTTATACTCCTCCCATGCTAAGCAAATCGAAGAAGGTCTTGATGATACTGATTAGCAAGCAAAAGCCACTTTGGCAACTGGCAAACGCAGAACTCTTCCCCAACATAACAGGGAAACAGCAAAAACAACTAACAAAAGCACGTTTGGGTCTGATGCCTTAGATTAGTGGTTCTAGTTTATGCAACCACGCGAAGCCTTATTTCTTAGCTTGATGGTCACTAACTGCTCAGGCGAAAGGTCCTTTTCAAGATTCAGAAGAATTAAAAATGAATTAAAGGGTCGTAATGTTCCATGAGAGGTTGTTCGCACTAAACATTCGATCAAGGGCGTAACAAGGTTAGATGGCGCCCAGGGCAAGAAGCTAGTTTGTGCCCCTATATTCGAACCTGAGGTCTTTCGAGAGCAATGTACTGTATTAAAGAACGTACACTGTGACAATGTTGGAACTTTTATTCCGCTCGCGCAGTAATGCGGCGTCCCCATAGTGATTCGACGCCCTGGGAATTGTGCCACCTTGACCCCCCGTTGTTGCGCCCCTGAATTCGATACATTAAAAGTGACAAACTTAGGCAAACAAATTGTATTGATTTCTTACATAATTTTGTTATGAAGAAGGCAGGACAAAACCCTTTCATTGTTTACTGTGTTATGTTCAGCCTTACTTGATTCGATGATTGTAGCTTTTTATTTCTTTATACGTATTTCAATAATGACAGCATAAGCGAAATCTAAACCAGTCCAGTCCCCACGGTAGGCATTGGTGAGCTCAGTCCTTCCAAACTTAAATATGAAACACTATAAATCAGTAAAGATTTTATCAAATTTTCAGAATTTCAAGTCCCCTTGCCCAAATTTAAACCCCCTATTCAAAACTTTCTGGCGACGGTTCTGGTTTTCAAACTTCACATCTCTTCACGCGACAGTTTATTTGTGTTCGATTCTTACCAGTCTGAAAAAGTAAGAAACACGCGAATCGTGAACCTAACAGATACAATGATTTGGGTGCGTTTTACGTGACGTGTTTTGCTCGTGTGTGTGAGATTTTTACAGCCGTGGTAAGCGAGTTGCAACGTGGTCCTCACGTTGTGCTTTAAAGTCTTTATGCCGCCACAGATACTATATCCAGGTGCAGTGTGATTGTTTTTTTTTAAACATAGATAAGAAAAAACAGATATGATTCATATAAAAAACATGAACCATGTATTTTGTCAAATATTTCAATTGTGGCGATTTCAGTTGGTTTGCCTATCGCCGTTAGTAATCCTGTTCCCACCAGCCAAGTAGGATTCCAACAATTCCGTGCAATTTAACGCTTTTGCGTCGAAGGCAGCAATAAGCGCAGTGATCGTGGGCACTCCAGTAATGATTCATAAGTTTTTACTGACCGTACTTTCAGAGCGTCGTTTTCGGATTTTCGCAAATTGATTGACGCCTTCCATTTTTTCCTCGCAACAATGGGAGAGGGACATCACAAGTGGATTAGCCTAGGGCCTCGCATCAGTTAAATCCGGCCTTGCTTATAGTACAACTTCACCGTCTAATCCACATCGAGAAATGGACAAAACTTTTTCACCAAGTTAATCTTCAAGTCAAATAACCTATGTGGAAGCGGAAGCAGTAGAATTTTTGCGCTTCCGCTTCCGCTTCCACAGAAAAAGGACCGCTTCCACCGCTTCCGCTTCCAGCTTCCGCTTCCGCTTCCACATCCCTGGTTGTTAGGTATTAACAGTTTACGGTATTCTAGGTAGCTATAAACATTCTTATGAAGATGTTTTTCGAACGCTTTTGAAAGAGAAGGCAACAACGCAATTGGACGGTAGTTTTGAACAACTGTTTGAGAACCGGTTTTATGAATTGGAATTACAGTAGCAGTCTTCCAAGATGTAGGGAATACCTCTGAAGACAAAATTAGGTTAAAAAGAAGACTGGAAAGGAGTAGCGAGCGATTGGCTGCTAATTTTTAGGATTCGATTGGGCAAATTGTCAAAGCCTTTGCATTTATTAGGATGTAGACTATTTAAAACACGAAATGCTTGGAATGGATCAAAGGTTGGAGGGAGTAATCGATGATCGGTAAGAAAGTGGAGAGGTGGCAATTTATTTATATCATAAACAGGAGAGAATTGGAAATTGAAGCAAAATACTCATTGAAAAGATTGCACTTCACATATTCATCATGCACAGGTTTTCCATTTAGGGTTAATGGGTAGTTGCATTGTTTGTTTGGTTTCCAGAACTGATTTAAAAGGCTCCAGTAATCGGCAAGAGATGTATTAGTGGTGTTTAGTTTATTTATATAGCTCATGTTATAACATTGTTTAGCCAATTTGATTTTGCGTTGGATCCGGTTTCTAAGTTTGTTATAGAGACGTTTGTAGATAATATTGTTGATTTTACGCCAACGCTTGTAATATCGAGTTCGCTTACGAATTAAAGTTTTAACCAAGGTTTATTTTTTTTAGAAGGATAACTAATTTTCATAGGAATGAAGGTTTTAAGAGTTTGATTAATAACATCCGTAATATTAAGAAGTGCACAGTCAACATTGGGTGATTTCATGATAATAAATTCCCAGGGAGTTGCATAAAGAGCATTATTCAAGTCTGGAAAATTTCCTTTGTCATAATCCCATACAGTAACTGGTTTAGAAGCTGTGCGCCGCTGAAGTGAAAAATTAAATTTAATAAATATGGGATTGTGATCTAAGTTGCTGATAGGATCTAAAATACCATGAGAGACTACAGCGAAGGGTATATTTGTTAGAACCCATCAAGAATCTTGTATTCGCGAGTAGGAGTGTCAATTAATTGCTGAAGGCCGTAAGCTGACAAAGTACGAAAAAGGTTGGTCTGAAGCTGAACAGGTTTCCCAACAGAATGATCGTTAAAATCACCAACAAGCAGGATACAGCAACAAGGATCAACTAGAAGCGACTCAATAACAGTGGATATAGATTCAATGAACATTTGCTTGAAGAGGGAGGTGGTAGTCGGTGGAAGCTAACATACCGCAAGGTATAGACTTCGGGAATTTATAGTTTTGAGTTCAAGCCATAATGTTTCTACGTCGGGTGATTCGAAGTCAAAGTACCGAAGGTTTCACACTTACATTCATAGGTTCACTCTGAAAATATATAAATAAAGTTAGACCAACACCTTTACTCGTAATGTACCGCTATCTCTATTGCCGAAGTGTCAACCTGTTTTTAAGTAAAGCTCTTATTTTTTGTTGCTACGTTTCACTAGACTCACTACTCTGGTGGCCAACAGGAAGGCTAGCTGGAACAAAGCGAGAATTTGCTACAAACGCTGTGTTTGCCGCTGGACTGTCTGGATCATTAACCCACACAGTTGGGGAAATGGCCTCCCCTGAAACATAACCATGACAACCAATGAAAAAGGAGGAAACCAACCACCAAAACCGCGGTTCATCGCACAGCACTGGTGTCACACCTAGTGATTTTTCACTACATCTAGTGATTTTTAGGCTCATCTAATGATCTAGTGAATTTTCACTGCAATCTAGTGATTTTTCATTGCAAAATCTAGACTTTTTTCGAAGTACGTATTTCAAGAAAATCGGATGTCTTTTTTCTAACTTTTCAACTTTTCAGCCCTTTTTAAAGATTTTCAGCCTTTTTGAATCCGTAAACAGTTGATTATGTGAATTATTGCTTGAAGATGTGCACCAACAGAACGAACAAGGGTTTCTAATGTGAGTTTCTCATTGTTTGCACCTCTGTGCTGTTTAGCGTTAATTGCTGCAATAATGGCCATGGCAGTATTTTCATTTCTTAGCAGGAACATTGCAGTGGAAATAATTAATTACCTGTTAGGTTGATTGCTCTAAATATTCACGAGTCGTGTCATTTTCTGCTCTTGAGAAAAGCTTGTTATTGTTAGTATGATATTTTCCAGGCTTCAACATGATCAATTTTTGCAAACTTGCAAATGATGTGAAGGTTTTTGGGCAATAAAGCAAATAGATACATCATTCCAAGTAAAACTGTGAATTTCAGCGCAAAAATTATAAACCTAGTGATTTTTTTCAGATCTAGTGAATTATTTTCGTGAATCTAGTGATTTTTGCCGAGAAGCTTGTGGCAGCACTGTCGCACAGTGATGCAGGGTGAAGATTTCCAAGTTTAATCGCGAAAGTAATCCTCGATTACGATTTAAATTGGCAATGTAGTCGATTGCGATTACGATTAAATGTTATTTTTAGTCAGTTCAATCGATTACGATTGCTCAAAAAACTGTAATCGATTACTATTGACAATTACGATTACATCATGTCTACACTAGAGACACCTAAACGCCACTGTAGATGCAATCACACCCGTGTACTTCTATGTCGAATTTTCTGTGCTAACCATGCAACTTCCACAGCACTGCACATGTAAATCGAAACACCATTTTCCCTACAAAATGGTGCCGATTCCACATGAACGAAAACAGCTGCAGAAAAGTGAATACAATTCACACGAAAGCAAAATGGTTCCAACCACGAATTCCATCTTGGCACAGAGACAAGTGGGTTTTGACAGCCAACTAGTTTCGTCAAAATACCTTGCTACAAAGCACATAAAAAATAAACCCTCTGCCAAAGGACTGATGACTACCGACTAACCCGTGTTGGTGGTAGCTTACACAGGAGTAGCCAAGGTGGGTCCCAGGGGTTATGGAAGCCCAAACTTTCAGCATATATAGTCATTTTGTGGTTTGAAAAGCGGCGTCCCAAACACAAATACTGTTGCTCGCCTAAAATCAAACATTTTGTCCCCCCTGTTTTTTGTCCCCCAAAACATTTTGGGCTGGCTACGCCACTGGTAGCTTATGGACATTTTGTGATTGTGGTGTAACCATAACAACGTTATGCAACTACTATTACGAGTGTAATGCCCATCTGCAGCCAGTGGCGATTATAAGGGGGGCCTGGGTGGGCCATGGACCCCCCAGATTTTTGCTTGGCCCCCCAGTTTTTTTCTTAATTTCCCGTTTAAGTTCGTTTGGTTGACATGTGCAGGGTTGCCAAATGCATTTTGTAAAAATACCGGCCGTTTTATCAACAGCGCCAGATCTAAGCTGTGTCGTAATTCGTAAGCAGCACAGGAAAAACAGAGACAATCTGTATTGTTAAGCTACAATTAATATTTGCCCGTATTTTGGCTGATTCGTTACATTTCGGTGTGTGTGTGTCGTGACAATCGCACCAAGGATTGCGTCAACAGAAGCAAATAAACTTCGCTGAAGGAACTGTCCTGACAAAATTCACTACAAGATTCATTATGATTTGAGAAATTCTGCGTTAGTTCTTATTGAAGTTATGGCAAATTATTTATTTTCACAATACCGGCTTCAGACACTGATTTTCAAAATACGGGCCTTTTACCGGCCTCTGCTAAATTAGCAGTAAAGTAGCGTAAAGTACCAGCCATCTGACAATCCTAGACATATGCAGTAGATCACTTTCGACCAGCAATATTTTAAACGATAATTTAGAAACCCTCTAGCCTGCATTCAATATTTCCCAAATGCATGATAAGCTGTGTTGATGTTTTTGACGGTCGGGAAACTAGAGTTGTTAATGACGACACACACCAGGGGTTGCTCGGATCCTGTATGAAATTTAGTCAGACAGTGGTCGTAGTGCTGAAAAATCCATTTCGAAACTAAGAAACAGTCACAGAAGTGGGAAGATTGATCTTTCGTGCATTTCAGTGTGAGATGGAGCTGGATTATATTACTGTCAGCAGGTTGTTGCTTGTCCCAGTAGAAAAAGGTTTGTGTGAGAGCATTAGGAATTGGTTTCGGTTACGGTAATTTATCTCAATTTATCCTGGCTGTGGTATTGCATTCGGCTGCCTTGTATATACGACTTCGAAACATCCTACGTAAGTGGTTCGTGACTACAGTTTTAGCTCTACCCACATGTCCTGCAACCTCATAGAATTTTGCACGGATTTTCTGTAATGATTCAGAAGCAATTCTTTCGCGAATTTCAGCTCTTTGCGCCTGTGGTCAAACATTTCGATCAGAAACACACTTGAAAGACTTCACAAATCATATTGAATTAGTGAAAATGGTTTGAAACGTGAATAACTTTGGCAAATAATTTGCTTCGGAAAGAGTCGAAGCTGCGCCCGAACAATTTTTGTCATTTACAACAACTTACAAAGCTGTGTTTGATTGTTACTGGTAGCTGTAATTCTTCCCGTCACCAGTGCTTCTTGAGAGAGATATTTTTCAAAAATGAAATTAGTGAAAACATTTCCCAGAAATTCCATTACCAGTGAAAGATTGGGTAACATTGATATACTTTGAATTGAAAGGTACTAGCTGAAGAACAGATTGAGATGATTTCGTTGATGAATTTGACAGTCGACATGATAATCGAAGGATTAAGTTACATTGAAGTGATGATGTTATAAAAGTTGAACGTAGCCTGTGCGCGGATCTGTGTGAGAATCACATTGCTCATTGTCTATTTGTCAGAATCTTTTTTGTTTCGCTTATGACAAGACAGTCATAAATCAACGCAGGGTAGAAAAGTCAGCGTTTGACGATCAGTCAGAGGAAAATTCAGTGTGAATAAGAAAATGAACGACTTCATTGGGAATATTCTGCAAAATAAATTTTAGGCCTGCTGTTACATCTTACTATCAGGTACACGCCCCAAACGCCGATGCACACCTATCTGTGGCGCTGCTATGCTACTTTAGGTGCAGCTGGTGCCGAAACCTCGCTGCTGTTAAAACTGCACACTACATTGAATTGTCCTCACCCTATTCACGCTGCACACTCGTGCTAGTAGTTGCATAACATTGTTATGGTTACACCACAATCACAAAATGTCCATAAGCTACCACAAAAACAGATTAGTCAGTCGTCACCAAACTGTTGGAAGATAGTTTATTTTTATGTGCTTTGTAATAAGAATATATTGATGAAAATAATTGGCTGTCAACAGCCGACTTGTCTCTGTGTCAAGATGGAATTCGTGGTTGGAACCATTTCGCTTTCATGTGAATTGTGTTCATTTTCTAAAGCTGCTTTCGTTCATGTGAGGCCGGCACAATTGTGTACAGAAAATGGTGTTTCGATTTACATGTGCAGTGCTGTGGAAGTTGCCTGGTTAGCACATGATTTTCGACATAGCAGTACACGTGTGTGATTGCATCTACAGTGGAGTTTAGGTGTCTCTAGTGAATAACAACGCTAATTCATCTTTAATGATATTCACAAGCCTAAATAGGCGTAGCCAGGGGGGCCAAAGGGGACATGCCC
>Ga0210059_1001828_pt1 | contig 32521 bp, 24 predicted proteins | sample Ectturendosymbi2_FD_188042 | JGI IMG/M metagenome (GOLD analysis project Ga0210059, IMG submission 188042) | Ecteinascidia turbinata endosymbiont from Florida, USA - Sample 2 (SPAdes) (version 2) | ecosystem: Host-associated > Tunicates > Ascidians > Unclassified | place: Key West, Florida... | reverse complement strand
GAGTCGCTGTCCGCCCCAACTGTTCGGCTGGCAGTTTCGTAAATAATGATTGCTGGCAAAAGTTCGCGATCGTCTGTAACATCGTGGCCGTGTTTAACCAACTGCGCTAATCTCCCAGGTAATCGACAGTTAGAGCGCGTCGACTCGTCCAGAGTGCCGCGCAACAACGGAGGGGCACGCGCGGATATGATAAATAACCGAAAAGTACTTGCTGCGCGGTGTGTCAGATTCTTGCCCGGTGAGTGCGACGGACAGCATCAATGTCGCTGCATCGTGATAGTAACGACAATATTTGCCACTGCGCTGGAATCAGCTGCCACCAACGCATGCAACTTCCCGTACATCGGCGTAATGCCGTTGGCAGCACAGGCCTAATTGAACCAGGCCACGTCGTGACTGTGGTGTTGGCCTTTGCACGAGGGAGAGCAACGAGGCCGACGCAGCCCGTCTGGCATTCTGAAACAATATTTTCATAAAATGATAATCTGTATTCTATCTTCAGCCTCGCGTCGCACGGGTATTGTTCGAGCGAATGGCTGCCGCATTTATCGTAAAATCGCACCTGCCAATCACTGGTGACAGAGATCCGACTCCGACAACATCAGAAGCTGATTGCTTATCGTGAAAATACCACTCTTTGATGCGAAAGATTTCTCAAAGTAGCTGCGTGGTTTGAAAAAGGCCGCGTAGTTTGATTTTCGCCGAGAACGTTTTCGCGAAGGCAGGAATTAGCCTGATTGAAAGGATTTCCCTACTTCAATGTAAAAAATGTTTTCAACGCAAAAGGTTTTTGCGTCAAGTTGCGATCAACTGACACCAACGCGTTTGGTGAACTTTACGGCGCAAAAGACTTGTGACGAATATCGACGCACAAAACGCGCAATTACATGTTAACATTGGGCAAGAATAGATTTTCGGAATGGCACCGTATCCGAAACTCTTCCCGGTTTTCTGAATCATCAAAAGGAGCCCGCATGTTGTGCAGGTGTGGACTGTCGTCTGCTCATCACAAAGCGTGAGCTCGTCTCTCCTGTCAATTGGTCTGTTGGACTGTTCTCCGATTTGGCGCAACCTCAGGCCACTGATTGACTTGACCTTTCCAGTCCAATTATAATTTCAATAAAGCTCGTTGTAGTGTTAAATTAAAATTCTGAGAAGTTGGTCAATCGGCGTTCAGTCGAGTTCGCAACTGCTTTTGTATTTGAAAGCTTTTTATCTGCATATTTTTTTGAAGAAAAGCGTAACGTTGTGAAATCATGGGTCAGGAAGAATGTTTCGAAAAAATAAAGATTTCACTTTTATTTGCATGTTTTTGCTGTTATAAGACAGTTTGAGTTGCGAATTCCACATGAACTGTCTAGTAACATAGTGCACCATCACCCCGGCTCGTATATCACCAGAAAAAAAGCATTGAAAAAAGTTGACTTTCGCGCCATCCAACGAAGTTTGGAAATGCAGCGAACATCACCACAAAGTTGCGTAACAGCTGCTTTGGATCCACTGTCACCTACAGGCATAAAACTGTCTTGAGTGACGACCAATCTTACAATGACCCTTTTACATCCTAAAATAAAAGTCTTCGTGGTCCCTAATCGTCAATCAAAGAGACAAAATCCATGTAACAGTGCGACCGATATCCGGTATAGTCGGTCGTTTTTGCCGCAATTCTTTCTGCGAGGAAATGTTCCACTTTGTACATAGCCACTTAGACTCTTTTCAGACGTCTTAGGGCAACTGAGGTGTGAACCAACCACTGACACTATTCTTATTCGCCATTTGCAGCAACCAAGCTTGATTCATGGCATTGGATTACCGTGTTTCTTGTTACGAGCATTTTAATGTCGTTGGGTCTTGTGCGGAGATGAAAACTGCGCGATCGTTTTAAGATTTTGCTGGATTGCTCATGCCCAACGTTGAGATGGCTGGAGCCGAGTCGTTTGATGATTGTTGCAAAACCTGATCGCCTGTTGTTTTATGATGAAAACCGAGGTCGCGCTAGACAGTTTTCGCCTTCTTTTGGCTTCGATTAACCTCATTCTCGGCAACCAAAGGGCGAGATGCGATATGCGCCAGATAAAATATCGCATTATTTGTCATAATGTGAGGTACACGTCAACTAACAAGTGTTCAGATCCGTATCTGCCAATTCCACTTCACCTCGTAGCCAGGTATCACTCTCAGATTAATAATTCGATATTTCCGGTGTACATCGCGCATGTCTCGCGATGTTGCCAGCGAGTGCGTCGAAGCACGACCTTCAAGGTGTATGTTAGGGAACCGTTCTCCTCCCCATTTGCTAGACACCCCTCCAGACGTATCGTTAGACACTGAGTTGCGAATGTAACTAAATAAGGAATATTTTGCACCGGAATTTCACGAAAATCTTGTTTGCAAGCTCCCAAGCCAGGTCTTTTTCATATTTGGTCAAAACAACCAAAATTGACTGTGAATCAAAAACACGGAGTCTGTGTCACGAACTTCGAATTGCTCTTTGAAGTAGGGCTGACCCTGCTGTTGCATGCACGTGTACAGCACTCTTGCAGATTTTCAAAGCTGATATGTTAAAACGCGTGACCCAAATGCGGACGACCCATCCCTGATTGTTATTAACCCCGTCGTACGCGCTCCTGTTTGTCTCACATTAACGATAAACAGTGCTGGCACGTTCTGGATACAGTAGATGAACCACCGCGATAGCTTCTTGTTTTTAACCAAGGTCGGTGTATTTCATGTAGGCATAGACTCCCTTCGCGATACAGGCTTTGGTTAAAGAAAAAGTTTCCGTGTGCTTTGTGGCGAGAAGAAACTGTACTGTGGTGAAACACTTCGACGATTGAGTCTCGAGGACACTGCTATCATGTAGTTTAATTTGCAAGTCACGTTTAGGACCTTCAAGACCGTGTTTCTTATCCTAGCTTTCATGTGACCCTACTGCGAGCCTAACACATTGCTGTCAAAAACATAGGCACGACTTCCATATGGGGTAGCAACCAAACATTGAGAATTGCCCTTCACATTCCGTGCATCCCTTGTTTCAAGACCTGGGCGGCGGGTCGCTATTTTCATAAACTGGTGCATGTTTAAAAGTTTTGCGATTCCGTCATTCAGGGCCCCGCCTGTGAGGTACCATATATGGAACGTGGCTTGCAGTCTGTTCCATCACGGAATTCTGGAAGCAAACTGTTGTTCAACATTTTAAATCAAGATTCCTTTATCAAAATGTTTCAAATAACGTCTTGAGACAGGGTCCTATTTTAAGGATTTCCAATCATTTTTCAATTTTTTTGTTTGCTCAGCTAGAGTTCGTTATAATTTTCATTGACGTGAAATTAACTTTTTTCGTATGTACTTGAAAGATTGCTGACACAGCTAAAACAATGTAAATAAATTCTAAAGACACTTCCAAACTCGTAGAAGTGTGCTTGAAAATCATATTGTAGTAGTGTTAAGCATCTGTTTTACCAATTTTCTAAGTTTGAAAAAAAACTATACAAATTTTTGTTTTTATGCTTGCTACGTCGAGCACCGCATCTAGAAAACTGCTGACCAATAGCATGAACATTGTTGTTGTAAACGTTGACTTTTGTTATCCAGTGGCTGTTTACTGCAACCCTGACGCACAGCTCTTCGGTGACGCAAAAGGCACAAACCCTATTGCTTTAAGCTTTTTCCTGCATTTTATGTTACAGAATGCGCTTTTAACTTCTAAAGCATTTTTTGTGCAAACCTGAATCCATACCAATGTCATTTTTATTTGATTCACGGCACTTATAAAAAACAACCTTGCCGCAAGATAGCGAATTTATTGGAACCGAATGTTTGCTGTGAAACAGCGAGTAATAACCGCAGTTGAAATATAATAAAAAAGCTAAGGGCACTGGAATAGTGGAATTTGCGAAATTCAACAGTGCAATATCGTTGGAATGACCACTTGATATCGCGCCAAATCGATGCTTTATTGAGGAACACAATCACAGTCTATTCAGTTGTCTCTTAAATCTGAAGGTTCATACTTCCTGCCTAAGGTGACTAATCCCTTTTCTGAAATTTTGTGTTTGGGAGTTCGGCGCAAGATTACTGCCGTTCTGCTGCACGTACAGTAGATCGAACTGTCTCTCAACAAAATTTTATCTCATTCTGCGTAGGCCTGTCAGGTTTTGAATGCATTGCAACGGTTTAATTCCTGTTACAGATTTCCAAGTTCAAGCGTAACACTTTTTACTCAAAACACAGTTTTTGCTGTTATTTGCATGGGATATATTTGCGTTGAAATGTGGAGTTTTGAAAGTTACTTTGTTTAAACTAACATTTTCGATCTGAGCATTGTCTCCGTAGTTTGTAAAAAGATTCTCTAGACTTTTTATAAAAAATTTGACTGAGCATTAAACAATTGCTCGTTCCGTTCTCAAACTTAAATGGGATTAAATGTGTAACGCCCGCAGGTAATATAGTCGAGTTCTTATCCTTCTCGTGAAATACCAACAGATTCCGCAAAAATTTTCCGGACAGCCAACTACCTAAAACCGCAGTTTGTCTGGATCATAGTGGGTCAGGCTTCATCAATGATTATGTTCAGCACCGAATGATTTTTCACTCATAATTCGTGAAGGCCACGCGACCCATAAACATTCGCAAGTTACTTTTTGTACTCTGGGTTACTTTCTTCCAACTGTTGTGAGATCGTGCAGTTTATGCAACCTTTCAACGTTTCTTCTTCTCGGTTATGCAACGCACTAGTAAAGTCGCGACCACCCAATGGCAGTGATGAGTTCTTTGCAAACAAGTAATTGGAAACATTTTAACACTTAGTAGTACATGCCATGAGATTGTATTCAACAGTGGACTTTGTGCTCAAAGGTATAAGAAGATATGCAAAAGGGCAATGCTCACAAAAAGATTTAAAATACGTATTATGTCATACAACTTCTTGCAATGTTTTAGTTTGATTCAATTAAATTTAACTTTGCAGTGGGGCATTAAAGGTGACTTTGGACAAATTTCTGCGAAGCTAAAATCAAAATATTTTGGATTAAATTTCGTTTCTCAAACGTCTGAGATGACTTTCCAAACCTTGATATTATGATTCATTATTACCAGCAAAAATTTACAGGAAATAGTCAAAACGTGGTTCCTTAATATAAACCAAACGGACAAAAAATTAACAAACGGCTCATTTTGCACTCGGGTAACGACAACGTACAGTCGAAAGCAGACAACACGCGATTTTCATGATACATGCAGCAACACCATACACGTGCCGAAGCAAAATATGTCAAAATAACAACTACATGGTGTGTTTTTTTCAAGTATTCGTTTATTAATGATCACTGTCATGAGAAGTTTGCATTCAGCTGAAAATTTAAAGAACTTAAGTAAAATAATCAATAAAATAGTGCTTACGTAGATATAGCCATTTCAAAAGGACACTGTTTTGGCAAATTTGCACATAAAACAAAGGACACTGTTATGGCAAATTTGCACATAAACAAATTTGCACATAAACACTGTTATGGCAAATTTGCACACAAAACTTCACTGTTATGGCAAATTTGCACTTTGCTGACGTTATCTCCTGACAGTGAAAACCGCCATCCTTGAAATGGAATCTCAGGCAGCAATGCTATAATATTAAGCTCTGCTGTCAGATTAACGCGTACAGCGGAATGAGACTATAAAAACCGCACGATCTATTATCGTGAACGCATATAAAAAAATGCACATTTGAAGCGCAGTCGTCCTCGAAAGCCGGTGTAATCACCACACTGCGCAGAAGAGTTCGCTATTTTTGTATTATCTTCTGCAGTATGTGCTGCTCCGTGCTCCATTTGGAGGTTCATAACAATTTTGCAAAAAGAATCATACAACAATACGTTTCTATTTTGCGTTTCAGGGAGTAAGTTCTCGATTAGTCTGCCCACACCGCTCAAACACACTAGTTGCGATTGCGGTTTGTCTAAGCAGCGTGTTCGAAAGAGAACGATTATGTCTTAATTTTTGTTGATTTTTCACGAAAGCCGTTCAACGTTTCTTACTCAATCGTTCTTCCATCTTTGGACTTGTATCGGTATCGTCTTTTGCAAAAAAGGTTTTATGTCCGGGGTTTACGCGTGTGCTTCATACCTGCCGCAATATTGCAACCTGTCGCTCCCATCAAACCCTTCTATCTCAGCATGTTATCGCTGTTGTTTCAATGAGGCCAAGGATTTGCAGTCCCTGCGCTGCCATCTTCCCTTGACGTGTTAGTGCCTGCAAAGTTCAGAAGATCGTATCTTGATTGTGACGTATAGCAAGCTGTCGGTGGTGAAGGTCCGCGCAAATCCGGTCCTCGTTTCTGCCTGTGGCAAAAATTCGTCCTGGGCTGCGGTGAGAGATCCTGTGATATCAGCTTTGTTGTACAAAGCGGTGCAAATTTAAATTTAACGGCAATTGCGACGGTGGTCACATCTTTAGTGGAGTCAGTAGGCCAAGAAAAGTTTGTTTGGAGCGGTTTGAAACAATCTTACCTTTGCAAACATGTCTCGATTCTAACCCAGGGTTTCAAAATACGTGATGAAAAAAGGTGCAGAATTTCACCATTCCTTTTTCAGCAGAATATTTTTATTGCCATGGTTTTTGTCAACGCAATGGACACTTTTTCTATTGCAAATACACGTCTGTGTTTTTTCGACGCTTTCCAAATCTAAACATGTTTTTCAGCTTTCATTTTCAGCGATGCAAAATATTTATTTTATCAACTACTTGACCAGAAGTGCATTTCTTTGAAAGGGATTCTGAAACCATTCTATTTGAATAAGAGCTGATGATGCCTACTTCGTAGGCGAAATATATACTATGTAAGATCTAAAAGTGTCTGATTCTTTACTGAGAAAGGATTTCTTTCCATAGACAGGGTTCTGAAACCAGTTCGGAAATAGATCTTTTTATTGCAGTGTTGTGTATTGAATTATTAAACCACGAGATTTTATTTCATTTGGCTGGCAGATATTGTTCATGATTTTCTTAGCACAATTTGTAGGCGTCGCTATAGTTGCCTGCATACTTTAGTTAATCTTACCATTTTAGACAAGTCTTACACTAACAAGTTAAAATGGTTTGAAAGATAGAGTCCCTTTCTGTAAAAAATAGTCATGAAGAAATCAGGAAAGGAAACAAAGCGGGGCTAGAAGCATTATTGATTTTTCAGAAGTTCACAATGTTTGCCTTTAATGTAAGCTCAAAACCGTATTGACCAAACATATCAAACGAGCTATTGTACTAAAAAGAAAAAATACAGACAAAATTGATAGAATCTAGAACTGGCGTTAATTTCAGTCAGTGAGTTTTTCCAGGAATAACTTACCATTAAAATTTGTCGTTAGAGTTTATCATTTGCGTAAATTTAACGAAATTGTTACTTTGTTTGAACTATAAAATAGTCCTATTCTTTCTTTCCACCTAGTTTCTAATTATGAGCAGTAGAACAAGAGGTTTTGGGGCCCCTCCATCCACTATTTTCAAGAGGTGTCCGAGATACAAGGAATCCCGCTATTTTACTGTTTTACTGCATTTTTAGTTTTTCATTATAAAGTACATCTCCAAAACTTTACTGAGCACTTGATCTAATCGATAAGGCAAGCTTATTTTCATCTCAACCTTATATCGTTATAACCAGCGCTGTCATCCGTCCTTATTTCACACATTTGTCCTTATTATGATTGTCTGTGTGTTAAAATATTTTTCTGTCCTTATTTCCAAACAATGTCCTTATTTTGACTTGTATTCTTTTTTGCCTTATTTTAAGCCATGGGTGATAACGCACAAATCTAACTTGAACGCGGTTGCCATGGTAACGAACAGTGAACCAAAGAGAGAAACAGCCAAGCGAAAGACGTCCATCCTACAAGTGAAAGTAAACTTAGACAAGAGCTGCACTGAGATGCACCAAGTACCAGGCAGTCCCTAAGGACAAAGAATTGATGCAGCAAATCATTTCTAGTACAAAACATGATTGCTGACTGAATACTTTTCGCTCAGAAGTTTCCGTTCCTTTTTTTGAGTCCAGATCGGCTGCAGCCCTGGTTATACCCAGGGCCGTCGCCAACGGGGCAACCAATGGTGCCCGGCCCCCCCATTTGAAATCTGTGCCCCCCCATTTCACGTTTGACCCCCTGGTTGCTGCATACATCGAATACAGTATTTTTAAAACGTGGCCCCCCTTCTGGTTTTTGGCCCCCCTGCTGCTGTATCCTGGCGACGGGCCTGGTTATACCGTACACAAGTCGCCCACCCGTCTTTCACTGCTGTCCTGATACAAAAAAATTCTGTGGCAAAGTAATAAACCGTCTATTTGTAGTAAGGAAGCTCGGAATGGTCGTGTGCGAAGTAAAATTTTGAAATATTACGTACTTCCAAATAATTATCACTCGCACAAAAGGTTGGCGCCCAGAGTCTAAGGATACAAAGTCTTACGAATAGACATGACGTGAACGTTTTTCGATTTATAACATACCTGGAAATACTTGAAAATTGTTACCTAGTTTGTTTACGCAAACAGATTTTTACCGCAGATATGCTTCATAGAGAACCATGTAGCTTTCGAAGTTAATGCTACTGACAAAATATGACAAGATCTGCGATAAAATCACAGCAAGTGCGGGTGTGGCTTGGTTGTTCAAATAGTTTCAGAAATTGTACAAAAAGGGCATTCCAAGGTTGAATTACCTACAACCTAACACAATCAATCAACCAACCATTATGTAAGTATTACTCCTAGATTGGAGCCCGGCTCCCTCCGCTTTAAAATTCGTTCCGCCGCCCTATGAATGGTATTGCTTGGAAGTCTTGAGTAAAAAAGAGAAGGTTGATAAACATGGAGGTATGGAGTGATCAATCACCAGCTCTTCCTCTGTATTCATCCTCTGCTCAAAGCAGGGTCTTGAAAGCTAAGATTTGATTTGCAGATGTCTACGTCAGTACGAGGCTAGCATCGAACATGTCTTATCCAGTTCAAGCTTTGCCCGTGTGGTAAAAAAAACAAAAAACGCCCGTGAAAACCGTGACCGGAACAGGCCGTTCCAATGAGTAAATTCTTGGCCTCTGTTTAACTTTCTTGATTTCTACTTTTCGTTATTGGTGCCAATTTGCTGTGGTCAGATCCAAAAATAGCAAAGAGTAATTTTGCATTTCACCTTCGAATGCTTTTCGCACGGTCCTTCCAGAGATGAGAACTACCTGCGCAGTACTTTTTGCCAGCCGACATGTCAGACTTGGAACACTTGAACGAGATGCCGCACATATTTATAGACTGTTCAATAATTTCTGCGCTGCTCAGCAGACTGTACGAGGTACGTCACAAATACCACACTGCTCGTGCGCGTAGGCACGCGTCTGACCTCATTTGATCGCTTATTGGCAGTCAACAGATTGAGAACGGCGTAGCTCAGCTGGTATTATAGTTGTAACCGGCTTTAACAAATTTCAAAAATGACATATGCTCATAGCACTTACGGGCTATTTTCTAGGCGGTAATATTTCATAATGTCGTCCAACACATCGTTGTAAACCTTCTATTTAAAATTTCTGATACAGACCGTATATTATCAGACAACTGCAGAAATAATCGCAACAGTACCAGATTACTGATGTTAACTGCTTTGAGGAGTTTTACTTCGTCATAAGAATTATTATCAATTGCTTGGCAGCCTATCTGATCAAGTTCAAGATTCGAAGGATCAGTTATCTCTTCACTTGCTCCAAGTAAGCGAAGGTCAAAGTTCTAAATCACCCATGCCGAGAGTTTGTGGCAAGCATGATCTAATGACTTGTTATCGTACAGGGCCTTGTTTCAATGCTTATGCAAGCAGCTTTTTCGACACAGAGGAAACCTACAGTGAGATTTCAGCTAAGTTATTACAGTTTTGACGAAACGCACGAATCGCCATCTCGGAGATCTTTGCTGATTCTTATGGACCTCTTCAAACGTAAACCCAATTTCAAGAGATTGGCCAACAGTTCTTCTAGTTTTGAAACAGTTCTAGTTTTTTTGTGAGTGTGCAAGACAAATTAGTTGCCTTTGTATCAGCAAGATAAGCGAGATTTGGTCAGAAAACAAACAAGTGTTACAAATCTTTTACGGTATTTGAGATTGCTATTTCGTCTAGGGTTTTTTCGTCTCCTCCCATCCTAAAGTAATATCCAGAATGTGTGGTTACTGCTAATTTATGAAATGCCGCTGCCGGTTTTATCGCCAAGTCATCGACAGCCGCAAATTGCTTTTTAGTTGCTTTTAAGGGTAGCTTCATATCAGGCGTTGCACCCTGACACGCAAGAATTACAACACGCCAATAACGTCGGTCGCAGCCATTTTGCCCTTCGGAAAAGCACACTGTTTGATTTTTTTACGAAGCAGTCATAACCATATTGTGGAAAAACTTTATGACAGAAAAAATGACGAATTTGGTACCTTCATGGAAACAGTAGGCAGCAGCAAGTACTGTTGGCAGCAGCCATAGGTATGGTGCCCAGATTTGCTATTATGTATGTGTCTTAGGTACTTTAATTCAACGCACCAATCCAGAGCAGAATCCCTTCAACGATCTCTGCGCACCGCCACGGCTGCAAAATTCTGCTGTTGAGCTTTTTTGTACAACCACGCTTTGTTCACTGCCCCTGTAAGCCCAGGTTGTGTCTGCCGTAAGAGCAACAACAGTGGATGCTTTTGATACCTTTTCGAGTTTTCTTCGCCTGACGACGAAGTGACATGGCATGCACGATGCTCAAACAGTAATTGAGTTTAAACACAACGTTCATTGACAGGAGCGGAAGCATACCACGCGAAGTGCAAAGTAGACACTTCCTGCAAATTTCAACGGAGAAGTGCACCAAGCAGTCCTTAAAACGCTCGCAGCTGTGTCAGTTTCATAACAAGGCTTTCTTAGTCGTATGAAGCGAAAAAGTTATAAACACCGCGTAACTAACCAACAGTATTCGTTGCTTTGCAGAAGCGTTTTCTTATGGAGTGTAATGGTCAAACTCAAATCCAGACGATCCTAACTGCCACCAAATGCGAGTGTTCTTTGTGTCGGGAATACTGAAGCAAATAATAATCGATCCACCCTGTATCCAAGTCTTGTAGACAAGAACACAGAAAAGCGCAGACGTCAAATCAACGTCATCATGTGTGTGGCTGGTCTTACAAATCTATATGTGCTTTTGTTTGTTGGTGACTTTTTGTTGAAACGTACTTATAACGTTGTTTGCTTACACATTAAACTACACTACAATATTCCATAAATTTTAAGCCATCGCCTCAATTTTCAAAATCTGTACAGCCTAGACGTAGCAACAAAGTATTGATTTTACCACTGTTCTTGACAGTCGAATAGGGTGTATAGAAATTTGTTTTTTTTTGTTTTTTTTTGTACAGTGGGACTGATTGCTGTTCGCTGCAGTTGTTTCAGCATGAAATACCGGGCGAACAAAAAAGTTCTCACATTGTGTAGTAGATGTGGTGCTGGCGCCCATATGTGTTTGAAATCTTCAGAAGGCAAGTTTTAAGGAAAATATTTTGGTTGCTTGTGATATCTCAAAATGGTTCAAAAATTTGAAAAAAGTGAGCATCATAATTATAAAAACTGATGAAGAGCAGTGTTTGCCGAATGGACTACGTACTGACTTCGCTTGCTTTGGTCGTTGTTTTTATCTGAAGCTGTTCAACACATCTGTGTTTCGTGTACCATAATTCAAACACTTTGAAAAATTAAGACTTTGCACAAGGTAAAGATGAATTTGAAACTTTTAATGTTTTTTTTTATTTTGTGGGCGGTGGCGGCACGCCGCATTTACATGCCCTGAATAAAACATCACAAAAAGTGACTGTTTGGAAACAAACCACTATACGATTTCTTGTTGATATTAATCAGTGCCTGATAAATTCTCTTTTGTAAACATTCGAACTGATTAACTTGTAAATATCCGCTAAGATCATTTTTTACAAGCAATTTGCAGTTTAATTAAATTGTTCACCTCTTGGTTGATCTAAGACTTGTGACTTTGTGTTTGTTCAAGCGATATTTTGTACTTTGATGCCATGAGAGCGATTCTGCGCTTAAGACGGTGCTTGTTCTTGCCTATTGTCCTTTCACACAAAACATTGTGTTAACAGCTACTGCTTTTGAAATTATTTTTTGAATTACTTTCTTTGAACACAGGCTAATATGTGAACTGCGAAGCATACTTGACTTGGAATTTCTTTTTTAAGAAAATTTTTACGTTTACTTCATAATTTAATCTAGAAATTGCCACATGCTATTGCAGAACTTTTTCAAATAAATTTGTTGAGTATCTTCTTATGGTTTTTCCGTGTTTGCTTGAAAATCGACTTCAGTTTGAAACTTATCCTGATGCAAAAGCTAGAATTTGCAATGTGTAGGAAGAGATCGGTACGAGCAACTACTTTATATTCTGTGACAGTAGGTGACAATGCTTCAGTGACAGTGGACAAATGTTTGCTTTTGCTTTCAATGCTATTTTTGCGAAAATTGTTAAAGGTCATGTACATCCTTGCAGAATAAATGTTTGTTTCCAATACAAAAAATCCTTAGGAATTTCGATTTGCTTTTCTCAACCTTCCTGGAAATTTCTGTTCATATGTGCAACTACGAAATGAACCCTTGCGCTTTTACTTGTGTCTAGGCATCTTTAAACTTTCGTCTAGCCATCTGTTACCGCTAATCATCGCCTGCGAGTTTCTGTTCATGTCAATAAAACTCTGGTGATTTTTAATTGAGGTTCTAAGATTGCGTCGTACTGATGAGAATGAGCACAACTGAGGCTATCTTTACAGTTTGTCGAGAAGCAAGGCAAAAATAATAAGACACTTTTTCAATTTTATAGTAGCTGTCAGATCAATATTTAAAAATTCAAAGTTGTCCTTGACACATTCCTTCCTCCTATTCTGCTTCTTTGGTTAAAGAACCAAACGGCTATCTGTAACTTCCTTTGCTTGGGTGTAGTTGCACTAAAATAAAAGCAATTTCTCTACAACTATGCCTCTGAAAATAGAGCACAGCTGCAGACCACCTAACTGGAACAATAGGCAAGTAAATATTCTGTAAGTTTATCGACTGCTATTCAGAAGTTCAGATACATACAAGAACTCTAATACTCACTTTTGCGGTTTCATTTCTAAAAAACAAAAAATATCCAAAACGCATAGGCACTTGAAACGCCTCATATTGTTGATCACCTTCGATTTAGTTTCTTTATGGAAGAGAATTTAACCGTTAGTTGCAGTGAAACTCAGAAATGAATTTTGATCTCTTAATATTTAATTTATTTGTTTGTGAGCAGACACGAAGTCCATAGTATGAACACACACACTCTGCAGAACGCAGGTTGATAAAAACAGACAATACAGAACGTAGTCCAAGACATTGAAGCCGGCGAAATCACAGGATTACAGACACTTTTTGCAACTGCATTGAAGACAGAACCATAGGGTTACAGACACATTCTTAACACTATTGTTAGCTAAAACGTAACACTTGTTACAGCACTACTGCGGAGTAGGGCGCTAATTACTAACTTGATCTAACAATATTGATCTAACAATTATTAACAATATTGATCAAACTTAGCATGTTTTATATTTTCCTGCATGAAATAAATTTGAAATAACTGCGAAATTATTGCGCGATTCTTACATTGCATCTGACGTGATGTTTACATTAAAACCTTCAGGGTTAAGCCTGCCTGGTAGCTTCAAGCGGAATCGACTGGGAACCGAAACTGTCGTACCAATAACGCTGCTTGTATAAAGAAGACGGCCTTTGCTTTGATTTTCTCAATTAAAAAAAAACTGACAAACACCTGCATGGGTTGAGCATTTTCAAAGACCTGAAATGTATTGCACTTACCTGTAATTGTGTTGTAAGATGATAATATAGATCATATGCTACTATCTTCATGATGGTTTGTTTTATGTTCACCTATTGGTTAGTTTTGTTAATCTACTGCAGACCTCTGGTATATTTATGAAGCAAGATGTTTTCTTCAGTGCTTGTTGAGGTGACTAAATGTTACACTAGAATCACTAAATTTCTAGTAATTGGAAAGCAACCAGAACAAGCAATGCCTTTGAAGGACTCACACAAACATTGAAATCAGTGGTTTCCAACCTGGGTTCCCGGACCCCTGAGGTCCGAAACAAGATTTTCAGGGGTCCGAAATGCGATTTTCGAGGGTGACAGTTTGTATGTTCTTGGTTTTGGATGTATGTTTTTTCAAAAAAACGAAATTTATGAAAGTTTGCAAGTGCTGTTACTCAAAGAAACGTTATCCAGGCTAATTATTCTAGTTATCCTATGGTGTAAACGGTTGACAAGCTCCTGTAAAGTAAACGAGACACAAGATAAGATCAAGGCTAGCAGAAATTGTCCCACGTTAGATGGAACCCACATTATTCATTTTTAGTTTTGCAATATGTTTCATGAACATTTAAAAAATCGAATCGTTTTGATGATACTTTGCTAACACAAACATTTTTAAGTGACGAAAACGATGTGAAGCTTTCAGACCAAAGACCACAAAACCATAGCAACTGTTGATGTTTCGTAAAAAAATATTGATATTCAATAAATGTCCAGAAAAAAAACAAAATTATATGCAATTTGTACAGCAATTAATGAGGCAGTGTGAAATTAATTCCTAACAACGAATAAAAATTTGTGAAGTAACACTGAACAGTCATAAATTTTATAAGTCCTGCGCTACAACCGAAGGCACTCCGCCATATACTGTAAAAATAATACAAAATCACTACAAACGAAAATTTCTGAGTAAGTGGACAGCTGTGCGCAGTTCCAGCATTTTTACAAGGGTTGCAAAGCATTACTTTTAAATTCATTTCATTTTTACATTACTTTTAATAATTGCATATTCAAATAATGCAGTTACAGAATATTGAAAGTGCTGGTAAAGCTAGCGATAAAGTAAACAATGGTTTTATAAGGGATTTGTAAGATGGAGATTTTAAAGTTTGTAAGAAATGGTGTAATTTGCAATTTTTGAAGTTATTTTCTGTGAATGTGGCCTATTCTGGAAAAGATAGAATGGCAAAAATACGAACAATTTTTGTCAAATATATAAAAATAGTTGCTTCTATCCCGAGCAAAAGGCTATTTCTGTATAATCCAACGTATACGATAAAAACGTGGCCATCGTTTAGAAGTGAGCTTACAGTTTCAAAAACTAAAATGTTAAATGAGTTGTCCATGCGATGGTTTTTATTACCAGCTTGGTACAACTCATGCCATGTTTTAACTAAACGTTTGTTACTTGAGATACATTCCACGACTACATCAAAGTTTTTCCTGAAACATAGCTTTAAAGTAAATACTGATTGTTTAAAACTGAATGAATTGAAAGCATCTACTTCTGTAAATGCCGCCACGCCGTTCTCTGAAAAGAAAATGCCAGATCAGAAATTGAAGACTGAGATGTAAGCAATAGAATTGGCATGCTTAGTTTATCAAATCAAAAAACACGAAAAAAATCAGATGCTATTAGACAGTGCCAGATGAAATGCTCCATACCGCAATTGCGTTACTTGAAATTTACACGGAAGGGCTTTCCAAAGCGCTTCCACAACGTACAAACGTGCTTGCATTCGCAATGACTGACAGACTATAATCCGGCCATCGTGAAATGGAAACGCAGCATTACTATATATACTGAGGAAAAACAAGTTACAACAATTGTCGTTTCAAAATAATTTCTGATTAGTTTTGTATCGGCGGTTGTTTGTTCCGTTTGAAGTTTTTCATATGTGGATTCTGAATGTGTTAATGTCTGTGTTAATGTCTGGCGTAGAGTTTTGAGCAATACTCCCACAAGTTTTTGTCCTATCATGAGACTTAATGTTGGTAGAACATACAACATTTTTTCCATTTCAATTTTTGAAAATCTGCTGCTTTATCAAAAATACCTCGTATATATGTTATCAGCATTAATATCCACTTATTTCAAGAGAAACCTGCTGATAGAAAATTGCCAGGACACAATTTGCATTCACTTGTACTCACCTGTAGCTGTTTTCGATAGATTTGCAGTTTTAATAGAAAAGGCTATGCAATTAACACTTTGCGAAACAAGGCTATACAATTAACACTTTCGAACTTTCATGTCTTTCCGACATGTACTTTAGCACAAAGTGAAACAAAACTTATACATATCTGCAGGGTTTTTTTTAAGGCGTTTTGGGGACCCGATTCGGGTCCCTAGAATTTTAAATCGGGTCCCTAGAATCACACAAAATTATCATCGGATCCCTAAATTCAGAGAAAATCGGGTCCCTAGAATCAGCGAAATCGGGTCCCTACAGATCCATATCGGGTATCTAACATTTTCCTTAAAAAAAACCTGCTATCTGTATAAGTGTTTTCTTCTCTTACTTATACACTTATAAGTGTTATTTTCTCTCATTACTTGTCATGATACACTTTTGCTTTTACCTAGTCAAGTGAATGGGTTCAACAGGGCTCAGTTGATAAAAAAGATGTGTTTCGATTGCTTACACCGTTTAATTTAACTCTAACAACTCCAACTGTGCGATCGTTTTTCAGCTTGCAAACGTGACAAGCTCCATGGCTTGTTCGCACAGCTTGACGAAAATTCATTTATCATCCTAGAATCGCCTTCTTGCAGTTAATTACACAAAAATTACACTCAGGTTATTTTGTGACAAAAATACAGTCAGAGCTTAGTAAACAAGTTTCATATCATTTTTTCCAAGTAATCTGAAGCAATTATCTCGGCAGTCCACAAACCGGCAGTTCCGTGGCCCCACACTGCTATCAATTTCTCACTCGTTACTGTGACGTCACATCGATGAGATAAATCATTGTCATGCTTTGTCACAACAGAAACATCCTTGCTGCGGAACTGCCGATCAAGTTGTGAGCAACAGGAAGTTCGCGTGCTTTTATTGCTTTGTCATCATTGATTAAGCAGGTGTCAGGTGAGTTTCGACTACGTTCAAACTCGTTTCTCAAAATGAACAGCACATGGAAGAGACCTAATAGGCCGCAACGCTATTTCTTGTACATAAGGCCGCCCGGTGACTCCAGTTTCGTTGCTCCATTTACAGAAAGTGCACCTTTATTACTCAATTCTGAGATTTGTAATGTTTATTCAGAATTTTCGGCAATTTGCAAACGGCCGAAAATCCGAGGCAACCAAAAAGTGAAAGATCGTCACTTATAAGATTTCAGTTACTTTCTACCCAGTGTGTCACTTCGTTACGGAAATTCCCACTTGTGTCATTTATTATATCTGACTTTTAAAACATGGTGAGGATCTCCAGATATCAATGTCTTATTACCTAAAAGCCCAGAGTTAGTGCGCAACTTACGTGCTACGGATTATTTTCTAATAGAGATGACAACTAAATGGCATTTTTGAATGTCAAAGTGTTTTTCTCTGATCTTTGCTCCTCAACAGCTCGTGGCAAGGCCTTCGACACTGCAGACATTCGAAAGCGTGCATCATAACAACTTCTCGTACGTAAGCAAACGAATTTCCATCGAGAGGCTTCGTCGTTGGTGACACGTTCATCTTTTAGATAAGCATACATGGCTCCGCAGAAGGTTGCGAATTGGATTCAGCATATCCTGTATTTTGCACTCGTCCGGCACTGAGTTCGGTTTTCTTTCGCAGGACGCTGCGCTGAAAAGCCGGCGTGTGTACGTCTTTGACTTGGGGCGTTTGAAATTCTTGCATCATCACTGCATTTAACTGTGACGTGAAGAAAATAAAAGCTATAAAAACGGAAAATCAATATTTATTAAAACTTTTCATATATTTACAACAAGTTCGACTAAATTAGGAAATTAGAAACGTAGAACAGCAAGCCCGTTTTTTTGAAGTTACGCTTCCTTTTCTCAAATTTACCTTACAATTTCTGGGCTGGAGAAAGTGGAACTCGACAATCATTATGAGGCCGCATATCAGAATCCTTCTGATGATACGATTCGGGCAGGCTAAAAGTTTGTTGAAAATGGCCAAGATTAGTTTGAAATTTACGCGTGAAGAAATGTAAACTGTCATTATATTTGTTAATCCGCACTTGTTCCAGTGTTAATTTGGGTTGTTGTTAATGCGATTTAAACAAATGTCAAAGTTTCATTTTAGTCTAAGCGCAAAATTTGTCACAAAGGGTAGAATATTTACGGCCAATTGTTTCAGGTCATGTCATTTTCTATTTGTTACTTAAGTAGACCATATCTGGAAACTTAAAAGGGTTATTAGCAACATTAGCCCAGAAAACCGAACATTGGAATATCGCTTTTTTCTGCTTAGTGCTGTGTGCACTAGGCGCTTATACAGTTAAACGACTTGAGATATTTTGTACACAACGGAAAAAACCTTCTAAGCGATTCAAATTTTTATTATGTCTAACTGAAATTTTGAATTTCTTTAACCAATATTTTGCACTTTTGACTCAACCTCAGAACCGCTCACATGCCACCCACTATGCCTAGATAATCTGCAGAACAGCATCAACAAGTCCAGCGGCGTATTGTGGTCATTGTTACTGGGTGTGTGCTGTTTGTGTCGTCACAACATGACGTCATATTCACGTTTCCAAACCAACATTTTGGCGAAGTTTGTTGGCATAACATGCATATTATTCTACACGCACTCTCCTTATTCGTTGTTGCACAATTTTATGTGTCATTTTATTCGCTATAAACTACCAGCGCTCAAAGTGAGGAGACCGTAGCGAAATACATTCAACGTGGATACACTCAACGACAGAGAAGTTCATGACTGCAAAACTATGAGGATGCGCGTAAAACAGGGGAGTAAAACACACTTGGTGCTACGTCAGCGCAGTTCACAACAGCAAAAGTGTTTAGCTGCGCGAATGTCGCGTCGAATACGAGCAGTCGAGCACAGTCGTGCGGCAGCGGCTAGAATGGCACACACCCAGAGTTGTTACATCGAAACTTATGAATTTACAGAATATTTGAGAATGTGCATACAGTACGCAAAACAACTTTCGTTGTTTGTTGTGACTGTTGAATATACAATTACAGGGAGACAGGACAGATACAGGCTTGTTTGATCCGTTATGCTCTATCCGGCTGAACTGCCAATTAATGACGAAACTCGATTGTGTCCTGGTATATATGGTGGTGCTCTCATTACAAGCAAATGTGTGCGGCTGTATCAGCGCACACCCAGAAGTGGCCATCAAAAAACGAAACGGGAAACTAGTGATGCATAAAAAACAGCTAAATCAATCAATTTGAAAAGGAATATTTTTGAAATTTCGCTCAGAAATTCAATGAGACATCCATAATTATCTTTCAAGCCCTTTATGTGATTTTCCCTTGACCGTACGATCTAGAAAAATCACGACACGATCAGTTTGATTGGGAGTGCACCGCGCACCTGGCACACACGGTGTATACGTTCATGTCAAGAAATTTTGGGTGAAACCCATACCTGCCGGTAAAAATCCAAGGTTGTCTACAGAGGTCGCCCACACAGAAAACTTAAACTAAGCATTTTCAACTTTCGAAAACCAAAGTAGTCTATTGCAGGCACACAGTTACTATGTAACACACCATTTTCAGAATAAATTCAACACCTTGTATATTGAAATTAGTGGCGACTCCGGCACTCGGGCTCCTCGGGCTGAGCCTGAGTCTTCGATTACGATTTATATTGTAGAGCGCAAGCTTGACTGCTTTGTATATTTGTGCCACCACCCACTAAGGTTGTAAACTCGGGCTCTTTTCATTGCGCCTTCTCATATATTCATATATATTCGTTGCATGTCTGGCCTTTCGCGTTCATGTTGCAGGTGAGCTGAATCAAAAACTATCGTTCGTAGCAAGCGTTCTCTCGACTTCGTTCGCTCGCACTTTACTCGGACTCATCCGTTAGAGCCCGAGCTGACCCCTCCAATTAAATATTTCAAAAAATATAATTCATACCATATTGAATGTTTCTTTGTGGAAATGAATTTTTATAGAACATTGAACTTGAATTCCAATCTAATGGACAGGTCCCATTCGAGATTCATTTCAAACGAGCGATAAATTGTCCAGTAACTCGGGCAAATATGAATGAGCTTAGTACGCAGAGAACTCACTGGCGTTATCATTGCTGTGTGACGTATGTTACGCAACAATTGACGAGTTATCATGAGAACTTCTCATTCATTTTTACGTAACTGACGTCACAGAGCAACGATAGTGCCACGCAGCCAGAATGAGTTCAAATGGAAATTTCAGTGACGCAAACCCCGAACGTTTGCATTTACTCAGTGGTCTCGGTGTAAATCGCGTGATGAGCCCGAGTGACCTGTTTGACTTGGAGTCGCCTCTGAAATAAATAATGCAGTAAACTCTTTAGAAACATAAGGAGTATCAACAAGCTTGGAGCGGCGAAATAATTGTTTTGCTAGTAACCCCAAGATTCGTTGAAACCATCAGCACCCTCGTTTATGAACCGTTCTGACAAGCATAGGATCAAGCAAACATTCCTTCAAAGAGGCTGTCTATTCGCAAAACATGATGAGCAAAAACACTTCATGGAGTTTTATAAGATTTTAAAAACCAAAAAAGGTAGATAGTAGGTTTTTATCACATTGACAACACACCTAAGTCTTTTCAAACCTTCACAGCAAAAAAAATCAACGGACAGCCAACTTCAAGCGCATCTTTAATTAAGCAGTAAAAAAACATTTTATCCAAGAAAAAAAGTTGCGTATTAACATACAGTATACATACAGATATATTTTCATCCATTTGTGAAAAGAAAACCAAGCGTAGATATGTTTTGAGACATTTCGCTCATCTGTTATCCCAAAAATTTGTTTAAAGCTTTATCTTAGCGCAATAAAAAGTACCCATGTGGGTGTTTGTTTGCACGGATAGGGTTGACAATAAATTTGTGTATACTTGCAGGCACTGCCACACCCTATTGTGGCTATTGCAGCTTGCAGCAGTCGCTGTTATGGGCATTCATAGACGAATCATACAGCAGAAAGAATCATTAACACATGCTGCTGGAAGTTTAACGTGTTTTGTGTTAGCAGTTAAAAAGAAAACCTAAAACCGATGGCGAATAAGGAAGGTATTTTGAGTGTTTTCAACAATACTGTGTTCTGCTGCTCGAACATACCCAGAGACAGTTCACAATGTTTTGTTGCTGGTAATTGGTTAAACTCTAGGTCAATGAGTGATTTCCACTGTTTTACAATACGGCATGTCACATGCATTAGGAATTGCGAGCAATTATTAGGTATGAGCAATTACATTTTTGAGAGGACAGCTTCTAAATCATAAAAATGCAATCAGGCGTAACGGTTTAATTAAAACACGTCTTTTTCTGGCTTGCACTGCCTACTGCTTATTTGCAGTGTTTAATTTGACTTGATTCAACTGAATTCAGAATTTTCTGAAGAAACTTTGCGAAGATTTTTTAAACTAATGCCGTGTGATGGCAGCAGTACATTGTAAAACTAAGGTCTTGTTTTTTACTATTTTCCCGTGCTCTTTTGGCCGACTAACTTTCACAAATATCACGTAAAACACACCAGCAGCCATTTCAAGGCATTTGTTCCGTTGTCAGTTTTACCATTGTCCGTTACTAAAAAGGCCTAATACTAACTAACCGTGGAGATTCGTTGAAATACCCATTTTTACGCACAATCAAACGTTTGCTATTCAATGAAAGTTAATTTCCAAGCAACAACATGAAATTGTTTATGCACACAATATTTTTGCTCTAAGGTATGAGTTTTGGCGAGAGTTGATGGTGAAGAGATGCAGGTAAATGAAATAGTTTGCGTTGACGTTGCGTAAGGCCTAGTTCCAAATGACATAATCAGGAGTGTGGTGTCGAGATGAAATGTCGGAGACCAGCATCAAAACTGAGACTATCGTTTAATTTTTTCAGGTTTGAAAAATTGAAAGTAAAAAATTAAAATCCAAGAGCAAGAAACAAGCAAAACTTTAATTGAATGGAGACAGACTATTTTGATTCCTAAAACCAAAAGAAAATGATATCATTTCATACTTGAATTGTAAAAAGCGATGATTTTGCTCAGTGAAACATTTGTTTTTATTATCATGCTTTCTACTCAGGTAAAATTTGATATCACCTTGTTTTCAGACCAAATACGAATACAATCCTGAACTTTGCCACTAAGGGTAGACCAGATTTTGCCATACATTCTATTGCTATAAAACCAAGACAATTTTTTGAAGATGGCGTGAAGTAAGAGATTCATCCCAAAGCTTTTCGTCTGACACTCTTCAAGGGACATCATCAGAATGAAGTGGAGATACAACCGAACTGGATTATATACAGAAAAGAAGAGATCTCATTGGTTAAAGCAATGGCCAATAAGAGAGGGTTTCGGAGATAACAATTTTTGGAATTTAGAAAACCAAAGTAAAAACATTTTCCTTGAGACACTTTGAAGTTTTGTTATTTGACACAAAACAACAAAAGTATTTGTAGGTGTCAAGAAAGAGGTGATGGCGGGACATGAAATTGAGCAGCTTTTGTTTTTCCCGATGGTGCATGTGTGATTGTGATAAGGTTAATTGCGTCTAACTGCACGCCAACATCCACAATTTTTCCTCAATAAATTTATCTCAGATAAGTTTGTTATTTATGACTGCCATTTCAAGTTACGCGTTTAAGTGAAACAAATGGTCACGGTCGGAGTAAAGTACTTGCGAGCTACGGATTTCAGTCGGTCTTCCATGTAAACCATATGAAGTCGCAACAACTTTTGGCAATTGCATTTTGCAGCACAGCAGTTTATCAAGTCAAGCCTCTTCTGCAGCCAACTTATGTAAGACGTCTTAGATAAACCTGTGCGCATATTTTGGTTTTCATCTGCGCTGTCTTGTTTTGAAGAACCTTTGAAGTGGATCCGCTGCTGGCGGCAGGTTTAAAGTGCAGGACCCGCCACAACGAGAATGACCGGGATTTTCTCCAATACTGTTGTTCAAGACCATGTGATTTAACATTTCATGTGACCTGTCATATATGTTTATGACATAAATTAAAATTCGTTCAGTTTCCCACATTGACACGTAGAAGTGTTCATCTATAAAACAGTGCATTTGTTTCTTCCTTGATATTCTTTAAACTGTTTCTTCCTTGATATTCTTTAAACTGTTGGTATTTACTTTGCCGAAACTGATCAATTTACGTTGCAGTGACCTAAATCTAACAACGACTGTGCATTTAAGTAACAGTTAAAACATTCATTCAGACAGATTACTGAAGAAGTGAAAGCTTGGCCAGTAACACCAATGCTTGTCGGTTTGAAGTCCCATGTATATAGGGCAGGGGGTGGCCAACAGGTCGATCGCCGAGTGTCAGTTGGTCGATCGCGCCTGATTTTGTATTGAACTGACAAGATACCTAAAAAGAAAGTTTTTCAATCAGTATTCCTTTTATTGCATTATATGGCATTTTGTACTTGTGACTTTATTACCGACCGGTGGATCGCGAGTTATCAAGAAATTTTCTAGTCGATCCCAGTCGAAGACAAGTTGGCCATCCCTGTATTAGGGTACAGTTATCATAATGATGACTTGCAGCGAATTATTCCTAAATTCGTTTTTTTGCCGGTAAAAGGCAATTAACATGGTTGAGCATCAGTGCATCAACTGGTGAAACACTGCATTGATCTCCTCCTAAGATTCTTACGTGTAAATTTAAAAGTGAGATTTTTTAGCTCTTAAAAGTTAGCGTGGACCATTTTTAGGAGAAAATTAATAGTATTTCTAGCAGGGCTCAAGTTAGAAAATATCCACAATAGAAACCAGATTTTTTTATCCTGTAACAAACATATCCTAGTTGGTACAGAACGTATAACAAACCTGAAAACTGTGGCTCTCATTCTTTTCTAGAAATACATTTTGGAGTAAAATTAGACGTTGAAATAGAACGTACGACAGCAGCAAATCAGTTTGACTCTTTCCGAACTGACATTAAATTCGCGAAAAATGTTACAAGCACGGTTTTCAGACCTCGATTTTTTGTCTTGTTGTCAGGATTGCAAAAATTGCACGTTTTAGTCCGAAATCTTGCATTTATACACTTGAACAGCTGCAAAATACCACTCTCATTTGTTTTGAAAAATCAGTGTTTACTTCACTGTGTTTTGCTGCTAGTTAATGGTCATGTAAGACGTTTCCGTTCTGACACAGATGTTCTTACATCAACTTTTTAATTTGGATTACTCACGCAAATAACTTCTTCACCTTGTCTCTAAAATTGGGCATTTGAAACTTTTTAAATAATATAAAACTGTTCATTTGAGACGTGTGCAAACTACGTTCTCATATAAATTATCGACTCTTCGGCTTAATTAAATAACACTGCAATGCGTTAGTAAAAGAAATATCTTCACTTAAAACCAACTCGTTCTTGTATGATCGTTATATTTAGCGAAACGTAAAAGAGTCACAGCACGATGTATAACTTGAAGAATAGTGCAAAATAGGTCAGGATAAAACTAATAGAAACACGTGGTAAGGGAGAAGGGTGTGAGAAATAGCAGTATTTCGGTTGCGTCATCACGTACAACGAAAATTTCACTCAATAAATTTAACATGGAAAAGACAGCAAAGAGAGACAACTGGGAAAAAAATAAACGGAGGAATAGCATCGTGCCGTTTTTATCTACCGGAACAAATTCAACGATGAATATCGCTGCATTCGAAGACTTGACGATGAGGCAATAACGCACCGAATTATTTTCAACTGACGCAGTACACCCGGAGGCTGCTTGCATAGACAATAATTAAAACGGTGACTGTACAACGCCTGCTTGCACAACCAAGCGCTGAGATCGGCACAGTCAGAGTTGTTTGTGGGAACACGGGCACAGTTGTTGACTTCAGCAGAATTGTGCAAAATGTTCAAGGGACAGTGGACCTGACATCGGCGACATGACTTGCCGCAACCTTCTTCTTGCAGTGAAGACGTGAGCTCTTCGGGTTGCATCGTAAATTCATCTTGAAAGCAATTTCGCCTTGACGTTGCTGCGTACGTTCTTCAGTATAAAGGCCGACAAGCCATACTGTTCGAATAGCAAGGTCCACATTTGCATTTGGTCGGTACGACAATCTTGTAAAAAGGATTAACTCCTGCATTGCACAGTCGCAATTTGACTGTTCGCTGTCCCATCGAACTTGGGCGGCAAACGTGGTGGTGCGTGATGCTGAAAGGCGGTCGAATATCTGGCACCTGAAAATTAAACATAAGTTTAAAATCAAAACTATTTCTTGCACTTGCACATTAAAAAACACTGCCAGGTACAATCAGTAACCTTGTTCGTAACTAATACACATACATGGTTTAGCCACATGACACTATTGTGCGCGCATCAAAAGTCTATTTCGGGTCCATAAATATAAAAAGCAATTTGGTAGCTCTTCTCACCTCATACGACGCACACATTCCTTTGCAAGTAAAGATCCGGACTTTCATTGACCGACAACCCGGTTTGCTGACTCTGATAATATCCTTAGATTTGCGGCATTTATCGCAGGTGTCGCCGGAGTAAGTAGTTTCCCGAGAAGAATGCATTTCGGCCCTGGACACTGTATGCTCCGATCTTGCCACCCGTTTTAAAATGTCCAAAAACTTTCCACTCGAAGATGTTGTCTGTACGGGTTCCTCAGTGGCCGCGGTAGTTTGCTCACACTTGACTTGTAAAAACGAACATATCAATACCAGACATACACATCCTCTGTACAATGATAGCGCGCTGATGCCTGGCGCAGTAATCATTGCTGATTTTGTGTTTTTTTGGCTTTGAAAAGGCATTGATGTCTTCATTTTTCTTGTTCTTCAAAAATATTTCCTATATCTACTCGACAGATGATCGCTCGTGAAAGTCTCAGGTATGCGCTGCTTCACAATTTCTTGCGCTATAGCGTGTCTCGCTGTGATGTCTAGATTGAAAGTCGCGGCCTTTTATAACCCGCCGTTTTTCGTTCTCAGCACAGTATCACAATAGCAAAGTGTCACTGATGAGATATACACACAAACTCGTCATCGTAAATAAATAAACCAATCTGCAGCCTCTCTATTTTTTTGAACTGCCATCTTTGAAAAAAATACCATCAAGCATGCTTTATTAATGCTATCCTGACAGTTAGCGCTTTCGCTTTTTTCGAACGCTGTGATCACCCAGACCAGCCCTAGCTTTTTTTCTGAACTTTCGACGTATGACGTACACGACGCGAATTTACGTGTTTACGTGCTCACGCAAGAAATTGTGTTTGCGGCATTTTCATTCACCTATTCAGCCGCACTCAGCGTCACATATGTTCAGTGACATATGCTAAAACATTCACTCCTCGTTGCGGTTCGCTTAAACGCTTTTTATTGACATGTTATCAGTTTTCTTGCGCAGAAATTGCTATTTTTATAAGTCCTACTGCCACGTTTATCCTATTGCAGGTAGTGGTGAGCACAGCATTGCGTAAATATTCATTATTTAATCCTTATGAGGAAAAAGTTGATAATTATAGAAAACTCACAGGGATTTACAAGAAAGCCAAACAATTTTTTAAAAGAATGGGAAAATCCTTTGCCGGTAATAGGAATCACTCAAGTAGGTAATCGTATCTGCATTTATTATTTGCGCTTTAAAAGAAATGTGTAAAACTCTTCAGAGACGATTCCTGCGAAACTTTAAGATTAGGTTTCAAGTGCTTTATTTTCTTCGTCAAATGATTATTGATTCCATCATCTTCGTAAAATCTCATCTAAACCCATTAGTTCTTAGGCTTTGCCATGGATTTTTTAATCAAAAAATAACAGCTGTTGGTTTGATTCAGATAATACTCTATCCATCCTACGTTGCCAGTCAAAATCCGAACTCATTTGCTTACGCGCGACATCTACAGATAAGATATAGAAAAGCTTTTCCAATGACAAAAATAAAAGAACGGAATGGCTGGGCTATCTGTAGATCAAGCAAACGCTTTGTTCAAAGTCAACTGAATCTTCCCCGAGCAATCACCCAAAATTAAAACAACGTACTTGAAAACATCAAAAGAAGTTCAAACACTTGTGCTGTTTTTGTACCATGTTCAAAGCTTGGCGCTAAATATCACAATATGTGGAAACTGGACCATTTCTATGGAGGTTAAACCTTAAGGGTTTACCCCCAAAACTTTCTTCTAGCTTTGTTCAAGACAGAAAGCATTGCACTGTAGTGGGTAAACTTAGCATTACTCTCTTTACGGCCAAAATTTTGTTCTCAATATCGTGTGTAAATAGCGCTTAAATGCAAAATACAGTAGATATTGCACTGGAAATAGTTGATGAGTTGATGCAGAACAACAAGCTCTCGTTGATCTGCTCAAAAACCGCATGCGTGCTGGCCTACAACAAATAGTTCCAATGGCATGGTTTTAAACTTCACATTATTGACACTAAACTTAGCCTAATGCTTTCAACAATTATATTGCATTTTACATTGACAAGTTCTTGAGCAGATTACTCACATAACCTTGAAGAAAGACTTCCCATATCAAGGGAATTTTTTTCAACACAAGCTTAAAAAATAATGCCCTTCAATCAGTTTACTTCTTTTTTGTTCTAATCTTGAAATTTCGTTTCTTCCCTCTTTGCGTCTTTTAGATTAATTGTGTGCATAGTGACTACGTTTTAGGCTTCTTATTGGTGCTACAGCGGTATACTTGTTTTGCTGGGGCGTAGCATCAAAAGGGCTTCCATCATTCCTGGTTGGCTGACGGTTTTAAAAACTACATAACATACTGTATGTGTTTACCTAGTGGGTGGAAGCGATCTGGACGAAGAGCATAACTAATTCGAAGCATCGAACAAACTTATTCTTGGAATATAATAAGAGCAGGTAGGATATATTTAATACCGAGAGCTTTGAAGCAGCAGATGAATTACATGGATTAACATCAGATTACGCGAGAGTGTGAGTTTGGCGAAGCATTTGAAACTAATTTTGATGACTTGTAATGGTATGAAACCACGTCGCAACATCTGCTGAATGGATTAATAAAATTCAGCTAAATAGCGTAAATCGTCGAGTACTGTTTACGAAACGTGACAGATATGAAATTAAGAAACACTACAACGCAACTATGTACACTTGTACAATTAGTCAAAAGCGAAACTTTTACCATAATTGCAATGTCAATTATTAGCGAACTGCAACTACGCTCCAAACCCCTCATTACAAAAAATCAGCCATAATGAATTACTTAAGTTCCAAACAATGTGAACCACCACAACTGTTGTTCAGGCTTACATTTCTTATCAGAAACGCTTGCGGTTTCGACTGGCAGAGTTTTGCATGCAGACAGGAAAGTAGTTCATAGTATGTTAGAATATATATTTATACCCTTATTTTAAAGCCTATTCGCATATGTGTATGGTAGTTGATAGTCAATTTGTATACGCATATATATGCATTGATCCCAGCACAAAAACTTAATCAGCAGGGCAGGAAATAAAGGGATAAACAAAGCTGCAGCATTGAATGGATGTCACAAGGCTTGTTCGATTTTGCTAAGGCAGTTCCCGAGTCAGCAGTTGCTATGTTCTTATAACAGTAGCTCAGACAAGCAGGTGGGCAGCTGCCTGCTGGAAATCACCACAGACGAACAATCCAGTTCGATGCATGAAGTAGTATTTTAAACGTGGCTGGAGTCGATTGAAATAAAACCCACATCAGTCGAGGTAAATCGCAGCCAGTTGGGTCTCTGATGGGGATTGGCTTATAGATGTGTTTGTCTCACCGCATGCTTAACATGGCTGTGGCTTGGATCATGTTTAGCTACTTCGGCCGTCTTGGCCTCAACCGTGGTACGACCTTTTTGCACAATAGCCGAATTGGAGGCAATAAGATTCTATACAGTACTTTGGAGGTCATGGCCTAAACGCCCTCTGTCTTCGCCCATGTGGTGTAGTACTTTATTTAGAGTTTCCTCTTTACAAATCTAACGCTTTCCAGCATGTCATCTCATGCACTGACGATCCTTGCAATGATCTGTTTAATGATTGTATGCTGAAGTAATATGTAGGCCCAGGAAACATTTACTGCCTGCAACACAAGCATAAATCTAGCATCTGTAGGCTATTTGTTCCGAATCACTGTAGAGAGTTTTGTCAACCATCTAATCTAGCCTAGCCATTTCGTGGGGCAAACAGAGAGTCTGGATGGTTTCTTCACCATCATGTCCATGTTGCGATGCATTGGCTACATTTTTAAATTTTCTGTGCGTAGTCTGTGAAGTTCATGTACGTGGCTTGTACTTCCCATATATGCACCACATTCCACTACACAAATAACATAATGGCATACAACATACAGCAAAATATGACACCCCAGGGCTGTTTCTACTTCAGGACAGGGAAGCTTTTGGCGTTTTCATTGTGAAAATTTGACCGTTTGGTTTAGTCGCAAATATTTTGTTTGACCTTTTGTGAGTATTTTTGGAAATTTGGCCAAAATTTGCATTTGGCCCCACATTCCAGAAGTTAAACAATCTAAATGTTTCCATGTGCACTCCCACAAATACACTTCCGTTCCTGACAGTTGTAAATATCCAGATTTGCATTTCAAACCTAGAGAATGTGGATACTCAATGACGCATAATGATCATTGTTATGTCACCAAGCGGTCGAACTTGTAGGTAATTTCCATTCATTTCCTGAACGCGCTAACTGAAGCTCACGCTGATTCTGCTGAGCACTGAGCAGTATTGTCACTGGTGCCACGTCTAGTGATTTTTCACTAGATCTAGTGATTTTTAGGTTGATTTAGTGATCTAGTGAATTTTCACTTCTATCTAGTGTTTTTTTCCGAAGTATGTGTTTGAAGAAGATGGGTTTTTTTTTCAAACTTTCAACTTTTCAGCCCTTTTTTGAAGATTTTCAGCCTTTTACAATCCGTAAAGAATTGATTATCTGAATCGTTGTTTGACGAACAAGTGCTTCTAATTTGAGTTTCACATTATTTTCACTTCCCTGCTGTTTATTGCTTTATTATTGGCCAATGACCTTGACTGTGTTTTCATTTCTTTGCATGAACACACTGCAGTGGAAATATTAGGTTCATTAAATGTTAGGTTGATTGCACCGACATACTCCGTCAGTGGTGTCATTTTCAACTCTTGAGAAAAGCCTGAAGATTGTTAGTATGAGATTTTCAAGGATTCAGCATGATCTATTTTAACAAACTAGCAAATGCAAATGATGTAAAGATATTTGGGCAATGAAGTACTGTATATAACCAAATTATTATTTTAAGCAAAACTACAAATTTCGACTCAAACATTTTAAATCTAGTTATTTTTTTCAGATCTAGTGAATTTTTTTTTGAGAATGTAGTGACTTTTGCAGAAAAGCCTGTGGCAGCACTGAGGATTGTAAATTTGTTGATGGCTACGGTGAGATCATTCGACTAGTTGGTCTCCAGTACATTGAAATCTAAACCACATACTGAAGATGGTTTTGCGGAATTGTTTCAGGAAAAATATTTGTTTATAAAAATAAATAAAAACAACGTTTAGCTTTAAGCACAAAGCTATGGACATTTGTGAGAGTTTGCCTGCCCATAGCGTTGATGAAGCATCTACCAACCCTGATTCAGCATTTCCACCTTCATTCGTTCGTCTTGCACAAAAAACAAGGAACCAAACAATACTTTTACAAATTACTGCAGTTTCATAAATCGCTAAACACTTTTAAATAGCTTACTACTACATCAATACGGTGGAGTGGTAACTTTTACCTTGCGCAAAAACTTAACACATCCTGTTATAAGTATAATTGAATAATGCATGAAAAAAATGTACTGATACTACCAACATTCATTTACGAAATCTCTGCACGTATAGGGCAAAGGAAAACATTAGTGGTTCAAGAAAGTGAGGAAAGCTCCCTCAATTTAAACATTCGGTGCTGACTCAAAAGAAACTAAAAGCAATTGATGTAGCATTGCATTAGCAGCTATTGAAGCATAAAGCAGACCATACGAGTAAACACATATACATTGGTGTTTACAATATAATTCTCTCAAGCAAAACCAGTTTCACATAACTGTTTGAACAATCGAGTTACCCTGGGTCCAAGTTTAGCTTTGTAAGAACTTATTGTTTTTAAATTTTCATTGTCCAAAAGTACAGGTAAACATGTCTTTCATCTCCTGTAAATACTTTGAGAAAGAACAAACCAACCATAATGTTTATGAGGAGACCGGAATGAATGAAATATGTAGTATTGCCACATGTTTTAATCAGCTTTCATTGTTGGTTTGACCTTTATAAGCTACAATCACTACACCAGCTATGTCCAACCCGCGGTTGGACATGTTTTAATCAGCTTTCATTGTTGGTAGGCCATGTGTTCTAGGTTTGTTGCAATGGCTTTCTGTGCATGGTATTTTTCTTAGGATATGTACACTGGGTAGTTAGTAGATTTATAAGCAAGAATGGTAGGCTACCAGTTAAACCTTGCAACTACCGGTAGTAAGAAGCAAAATGATTCACAAAAGGAAGGGCTCAATATTACTGAGTTTAAACCTCTTAAATTTTGATTGAGGGACCCATATCTTTTTCAAGAGTATTGGGCACCTTATCCATGTTGTTACCTGTTGTCATCTTACCTTTTGTCTGGGGCCTGTTGAGTTCGTCTTGGCTCCTCAACATGAAACGTCTTGTGACTCTGAAATACAGATAAAGAAAGACTTCAAAAGCAGGTTCATAAAGCCACTTGAAAGTTCGCCGACAACTTCATTAAATAGTGAAGACAAATAAGAAACATTGGAGTATCTAAAGTCACGAACTGAACTCAAGCAGAATGAAGACGGATACTGGATTTGCAAACACTTGATTTACAAGGACGTTGTATTGTGTATTTATTTGAAGTATCGTATATTTACACTCCGTTTGCAATAGCAAGTCGCTACCAGGGAGAGGGCAAATCAAAACATTCTAAAAACAATTCTGTCAACAATTCAGATAAAAATATAAATAATATTTTCGATCCAAACGAATAAAAATAAATAATAACAAAACACAATCCAAATTATGATAAAAACCGTAATCAAAATCACTGGTAACTCCGAAAAGTCCGAACTCGACGTAATGACGTTTCATGACGTCATCCGAGTAGCCAATGAAAATACGCGAGAAAATCTATATATACCTGTGTCCTTGATAGGTTCAGTCAGTTGAAGTCGTGGGCATACCAGTCTTAACAGCTAAATAGTTGGCGAACGAGTGGGGTCTAGTGAACTAGTGATCTAGGACACGCTTGTAGCCAACAAACACCCCAGAACGGTTAGACTTACGGAGATACCGAGGTCTTAACCAGTTTTCAGGCAGGTCGTGTTACGACTGCCCAATAGGATGGGTTACTCTCTCCCTCTGTGAAAGAATAGAATTCGCATTAACCCCTGTCACCTGTAATAATGCCTGTGTATGTTGATGCATATTATAAA
>Ga0210059_1001827_pt1 | contig 32540 bp, 21 predicted proteins | sample Ectturendosymbi2_FD_188042 | JGI IMG/M metagenome (GOLD analysis project Ga0210059, IMG submission 188042) | Ecteinascidia turbinata endosymbiont from Florida, USA - Sample 2 (SPAdes) (version 2) | ecosystem: Host-associated > Tunicates > Ascidians > Unclassified | place: Key West, Florida... | reverse complement strand
CTAGCACTGGCACGGCGGGCGCAATAACAAAGTCTACCGATGACAACTGGCACTCACGTCCCCGGGTATCTCCCGTCCAGCGATGAGTTGATGCAGCTTGACCCATAACCCGTGCACTCGCCACACACGGCGCACACCATGCACACCCCCTTGCGCCACTTGTGCTTGTCCGGGGAGCAGATGGGGGCGATCGCGGCGCCGGACGATCCGTCCTCGTTCAGGCGCACGTCGTCGAGCGACTTGTCTTCCGGCATCGAAACTGCAAACCGTTGCAAAGTTGCGTCGGAATTGATGTCACAAGCAAAAGATGAAAAATCAGATTCAAGGTGAAAGGCGCGTGGTGTAAAGGAGTTAGTACAATAGCCTAGTCATCTGCAGGCCTGATGCGTTTCATCAATGTACATGTTTATTGCAGGTAAGATGCAAACCAGCTTCGTCTATGAACAGGGTTTTGCCGAGCTAGTTCTTTCGGAGTGTTGTATCTTGTCTATTTGTTCCAAATTTGAAAGGAAGCACTTTTTCTGATGCGCTGATGATAATAAACACAACGCCTGAAGCTTTTTTGGGTAATTTCTCAGAATTTAAAGCATGCGCAATCCTAAATAAACATGTCCATCTCTCTTTATCAGGGTACTCTTTAATATCTGAAAAATGTTTTGTGGTTAGTTGTGTAAGTTCCAGCGGAAGTCCTCTGCCAACCGCGGACAGTTGCAAACCCCAGGTAAGAATCTTGGGGCTGGTTGGTGGCATTGTATAATGATGCCTGGCTTATAATGATAAGTTACGTTAAACGTTTTGAGCAAATCATTAGAACTGCTTGTTACTGTCCTTACAATCGAAATTTGAAGGGAAATACCCAGCTGTTCGAAACTCTCAAGGCATGTACACTAAGGATAAAGCCTAAAACATCGAGTGTTTCAAAACAACAGCGTGCACCAGGCGACTATAGTTAAGCTTGCTGCAATTTAATCACATCTCCATGACGATCGTTGGGCATTTGCTTCACCACGTATTGGCTATACACTGATACACACGATCCTTAACTGGCAGTGAAAGTTACAAGCAAAAAATTGTTTATAATGGGTTTGAAAATGATGGCACAGCTAATTTAACTTGTTAATTGTTCGCTTTAACTGCGGTTTGCAATAAGTACAAAGACCTGACTGTTGCTTCGTGAACACCCCGTTACGACGCGATAAAAACAAGTGTGGGTCCGAAGGTACAGGTTGAGGTGAACTGTGACGAACATGACCCAATATGAACTGTGACGAACACGACCCAATATGAACTTTCACGAACGTGACCCAATATAAACTTTGACGAACATGATCCAATAAAGTTGAAGGGAACTGTGATGAACTGAATCAAACAGCGCTGATAACCAAACCAATAAGAACTTGTGCTGACCGTCTCGCTCCTGTTCCACTTCGGCGATTCGTTGAGCGATAGAGACCACGCCTTCCTGCCGCCCGCACTGGCCCTTGCTGTTGACCCCGGCTGTCCAGATGCGTCCGTCTGCGGACAGGACAACGATGTGGGCTTTTCCGAGCGCCACCTGCTTCACGCGTACGTCGCTCAGCGACGAAACGAGACCTGCGTTGGATAAAACATTACTTAGGGCGTCTCTCGCGCATGCGCACGAAGCTGAAACGATGCATCAGAGCCTTGCATTACCTGTCTTGCTGTCGGCCTGGGTTGAATCTTTGCCAAACAGAAAAAGTTTTCCGTCTTTCGTGACGAAAGCACTGGTGCCAGCATTGCAGCAACCGTTCACGACCGACTTGCCTTCCATGCACTTCATCAGCTTTGGTTTCTGAGCAGCCGGTTGCCGACGGTTTTTCGACGCTGCAAACGATTAGGCGTTTATAGTTTGAAACAACTTGAGATGCAGTCGCGTGGAATATCATAATCTCCAACTATTTCGCAGGGGGAACGATGGCGTTCGCTTAAATGTTGTAGCCTGATTGAGATTGTTGTTTCGCTCTTTACGCAGAACTGATTTCACTTTTTAATTTCTCTTTTTTAATTCGAATTTTTGGTGACGGCAGTTAGCGGCAGGCCGAAGCCTGAAATTTGCCCACTGCTGGGGCGATTTTGGGTGAACACTCTTGCCCCAGGAGTGCTCCAGCAGTTTACACCCAACCTTCCAATTGAGAGGCAGACACTTTACCACTGAGCTAGTGCCGCCCCATTTCTCTTTGTACAACCTAACCTTGTTTTTAGTTTAACCAGTAACTACAGCTTCAGCTGAAATGTTGAATGTTGTCCTTCGTACTCTGAAAGGTCTGTATACACCATGACTGGATTGTACCGGTGTCTGTGGCGGTACAATCTAGCCATGGTATATACAGACCTTTCACAGTGGCCGTCATTGTTGGTTGCTTGCGAATGCTCATGTCAACCCAAAACGATGCGTGGCCGACCATTGGGAAGTAGCCGCTGTTAATGGTTCATGCTTTAACTATCTTCAATGTAGCAACACCTTGTCTCCCTTAAGGTTCCCAAATCATAGTCTAGATTCTAGAACTACACCGCCGAACTAAGTAACTGCTGTGACTGACGGAAGCCATACGCCAAAAGCTAACACAAAAATGCATGAATTTTCAACACTGCTATACAAACGAACATTGAGCGAATGCGTTTGAAATGGCAAGGAAGTTCACACAACCACGGCTCCAGGCATAGGGGTAGCAAAGGCGTTCCGACACTCGTAACCTAACAACCAAATGGTATACTGCGAAAAACAGATAAATCTGAATGAAGTTTTTTTATTGCCATAATCAGACATGTTTCGCTTGATTTTTGAGTCACGATGTAATACACCATCCGGCGGATTCGATTTAGACAACATCTCCTTCGACCTGTTATGATCAAACCAACCTTCGCCATCTTCTCCACGCTTTGATGTTCCCACAAAATAAACTTCACCCGAATCCGAAATCATGACACCGTGGCCGCCTTCGGGTGCAACTGCCATGTGAGAAATTTTCACACCGCTCGGAAGCGGAAGTGGTTCCGGTTGCAGCACTCTCCTGCCTTTACCCTGTAAAAACGGAGCGACTAACATTACGAACGTATGAAAACACACAAACTGATGGAAAAAGTAATTAATCAATCGATCCACGGTTGTTCCTCCAACACTTGGTATACAGAAGGATCCCTGCCATTTGGACAAAGCGACAAGACGATACTGTGATACTCGCAGTGAGACTGACCTGTGCTAAGTAAAAAGTCGGTAATAGTAAATAATTTATTCATAAACATGTTTTGATAAATAATGGGAAGAATGTTCTTGCATATTGTCTGCAAGCTTTATAAATCCCGGTGTCTTCTTACTCAAACACAATCACATGTCATGTTCAACGTCCCGTCTTATTTCGACATTCGTTTTCAGAAACTAAATCCTGAATCAAGAAGCTCAGTTGTCGTAAATGCAATCAGTCGTTGACTGACATACTTGGATACAGTCGGAAAAGTTGAACACACAGACACCCAGAGGTTTATATTTTATTTGCTGAAATGTTCGGGTTTTTTTCTTTGAACGACACAAAAGTTTATTTGCTGAAATGTTCGGGTTTCTTTGAACGACACACTGCTTCCATCGTCATATCCAGAAATTTTTCTGCAACATGGAGAGGCGGTTGAGGCAGATTCTTGACCGCAAATGAGCCGATTATTATTTATAATCCAATCTTTTCACATTTTAAGCGTTAGTCTCACCACAACAGCACTCCAACTTTTGATAAGCTACTCAATATACCCAGTTATGGTTTCCTTGACGTTCACTTTCTTTTATCAACATAGGTTTTTTAATTCAGCGAATATGTCATACTCAACTCGATTCACGCAGTTTTCTCACAAAATGAGTTTATTGTGGTTAGCGATGATTTTTGCAGTGTGATCAATGACAGTAAAACCAGAACTTTGCACAGATCGACATTCCACGGAGTTAAATATATCAGCTAAGTAAGCAACACTTCCAACAAACTTTACCTGACTAAACTTTTCAGCTAAGAATCAATGTTTCTGTTTATTTAGGAATACAACACATTTTTTTCGCAAGTCATGAACACGCTTCACTTGGACTGGCTTTATTGCTCCCGATTTTTTTCCAGTACGTGCTACTGCACCAGCCCCAGAAACCCCAGAACATTTTCCCAAGCAATTTAATGTTCGCTTGAAGTTGTCGAGCTGAAACTATTTTTTGCATTATTTTTACAACTTCCTTCACAACTAGCAATAGCAACTGGCATGGAAACGGAATTGTAAACAGTTGTGTTGTACTACATCCAAATATTTTGGTGTAATGTGTAAAGTTAAACATAATGTTAATAACCAAGCATTACGTGAGTTGTAAACAACTTAATAAACTCATGGGTACAATACGGAAATATTGCCTGGCGAAGAGCAGCTTCATGCCATCTACAGTATATGTTGGTATATCGCGCCATGAAATGTTTGAACACGTTTGAATTTGCGACTCGTAAAATTACTAACACTTATAAAACGAAAAATATTCTACAGCTAAAAGATATTTAGTCTTGGAGTAAGAAAATTCATGTATAAATAGAGTAACTCCCAGCTACCGGTTACATTTAACGATTATTTGAACGAATTACGAATGTTCGTCCACATTAACACGAGACAAATTGAAACTAGGCAATTTGCTTTACCAAAAGCATGTTTAAACTCGGTGTGTAAATGTTGAGGTACAGTGCAAGAAAAATCTGATCAGAAATTCCTTCAGAATAAAAAATAAACCGTGTTTGACACTTTTTACAGCGGAAAACATTTTTTGTATAAAATGTGTTGCATTTTTGTATCAAATGTGCTATAAAAATGTGTTGCTCGGGTACCAGAAACAGTTTTGTATTCTTTGTTTTGGTGTGCATTGATTTAATTAGCGCTGTTCTATGAAAAGAATGGAATCGTAAGGTATCGCTGATATATCTTACTCAGTTTCGCGTTTGTTGCGTTCACTAAAATAACTCTTGTACAAAGAAGTGGAATTCCTGTAGCGTCCAATCGCACTGCGAGTAATATGTCTACCGAGAAGCAAACGAATTTCCGTTCCCATGCATGAATCATCACATCGACTAAAAATGCGTTTCCCAAATACATCGTTGGACGGACGCTTTGTTCTCAGCCTGCTTAAATTTTGTGACGCCGCCATTGCAGCGCTGCACTAGTTCATAACTGTCGACGCATTTCCTCTTTAGCTATCAGTAATATTTCCAATATACTGTATGTGAAATGCGACGTCACATCAATTCCTTCAGACGGCTTGAACTTGCCTGCAACGCATTTTGCTTCCATTAATGATGTAACCGCACTGCGCATATTAAACCTTGTACTCAGAGCAACAGTCTTTTACTTCCATAAACTGTTCCGTTCACAATATTGCAGGTAAGTAGCTTCGCCCTCGGGAAGTTTGCAGGCCAAATGACCCCAGGTCCTTCCCAGCCTCCCACTCCCCCATGCATTTTATGTTTACGGACCCGATTCGGGTCTCTAGAATTGAAAATCGGGTCCCTAAATCAGAGGAAATTATCATCGGGTCCCCACAGGTCTATACCGGGTACCTAATATTTTCCTTTTAAAAAAACTGATCATAACAACCGTGATGGCACCATCCATACGTGTGCTCTTTACTAGTACCTCATATCCATGCTTGCGTTCCTTCAAAGAAATTGTGTTAGCGCCATCAAGCGTATGCGTGTCTACTACCGTCCCATATCTATGTTCATGTTCTTTTCTGTATCTGTGTGTTCCTTGTTGTGCCATACATGCTTCTACTGCGTTGCGTGTGGGAGTGAAGACGTCATACAATACATATGTCTTTAAACAACCAGGCTGGCAATTTTTCATGAGGAAAAACAGAATAATAAACAAGTGTAGCATTGCTAACAGAAGCAATACTAAACAATGCTAGATTTCAAACTCAGCTTCAGCTTTTCGCTATGCCAAGCCAAAGAAGTCAGCATGAAAGCAGAAGCATTTAAGCTGCTACCCAACACAAGTTTCAGCCAGGTGTTGCTTATCCTGTCTTAATACCTTGGTCAATCCCAACGCATCCGATTTTCCAGCAAAGAATATCGCTCCGGATGAGCTTCGAGACAGAGAGAAGTCCTGCCCGACGCAGACCTGGACGATGTCTGCTTTGTCTGAAACAACACGGGGAGTGTTACCGACATAAAGAAAAAGAAAACGACGCGTGCATCGTCCGCAAAACTGCCCGAAAGTCCCAGCACCAAAAGCAAACCAAAGCCACAGCGACGTGGCGACGGCCTTTTCACTTCCAATAACACAAACGCAAGCCGATACTCCCAAGCCTACCATACTTCCGACTTACTGGACTGTGTGTGATGTATCGGTGAGAAACCAGGTGAATTCCCGAGAAAGTGCAAGTGCTTCCTCATCGGTTGCACTTTGAGCGATGGTCGCTTCACAACCGCTTTGTCGCAGTCGATTTTGTACACGCAGATGGAGTAGGAGTCCTGCGAAAGCAGATAGGTGGTCAACAGTGAAGAAACAGGTGTGCTAGCAACAACTCGACGATTATGTTCAATATCTGGAACGGGTGCATTTTGGCTGCTCATGTTTCCTCTGCAAACGGATATCTTGACACAATACAGCGCTTTGATAAAAATAGAAGTGGTGGAGCGGAGTAGGCGGCGACCCATAGTTTGATGTGGTATCGTAAACCTTAAGTTCCACTCAGCTGTTTTTTGCTGGCCCTAATAATTTTTCTTCATGTTCACTGTAATTTCATTTCAATGGCAAAACACGGTCGAAGGAAAACAAAATTTCAACAATGCTATTACTAGATCCGCTACAACGTCACAAATGACAAGTTCGCTTTACAAAAAGGTGGTACCATGGTTAGAGGAAAGAGCAAATTGAGATGCTAATAATCTAAAATCAGAGAAAATTCTGTTGGAGAGAATTAAGTAAAACCTTTGCTGCGACGTCAAATCCAAATGCGCATAAAACGGTGAAAGACAACAGACTAAAACACACTTCGCTTTACGATTACCAGATTACTTAACGTACCACCGCGGCGACTGCACGTAGTGCACTGTTAACGGCTCCGAATGCTTTTCTTTCGACCAAAACTTAACTGATCAGAATTTCAATTAAGTTTTCTAACTTTTCAGGTTCGGAAACTCAAACTAACTGCACAAGCTTGCAGAAATACGACAGCGTATGTTTCTGTTTCACATCCGGTTGAGTGTAAATTAAGGTTATCACAAAAAATAACTTGACGGTCACACGGAAGCCTACTTCTTGCGGTAAAACCACCAAACAACCGAGGCCGTCGTCATCACTGAACCAAGCCCCCTCCAGAGAAGGAAGCTTGCACAGGAATCTTCCGCCAAGCGTTTTGCGATCAATGACGAAGAGGGAGATGCGGGTGAGAAGGTAGAGAGTATCCTGTCAAGGAGCACAACTGAACAAATACAGAAGCAGTACGGCAAAACAACCCTGGGCTTTTTTGGTCATTTTTTGATCGTAGGCCGAATTTCTTTTGAAATAACTGAAGAAAACTTAATCAATTCGGTCATAATTTCCGAAAAGCTAAGCTAGTGAATACTATTACGGCGAAGTTTAGTACTATTTTTGGGCAAATGACCGAAATGTCCCAGTGAACAAAACAACTCAGAAAAAACGTAATTACTTAGTGGCAGTCATACGATTAGCTCCAAGTTCCAAGATGTTTTTTTGAAAAAAGAAATTTTTGAAAAATAAAGTTTGGTTCTAAGTTCGTGACACGTTGGCGTCATGACAATCTTCTGCAAGTTTTGTAGAAACTCTAAAATTTTGCATGGTTGGTTATTATAATCATTAAATTGCAATCGCCCAATACAAAGTGAGACAAAGGTAAGTTTCGTTATAGGATAAATGCCTAGGACATGATTTTTGCAAATATTGGACAACATATTGGTAATGATACATACTTTCAAACAATTCAAGTATGTGTCAAGTTCATGATAAAATCAGCAAAAGCAAACAAGATAATTAACTATCTGTAAATTTTTCTTCTACTTTTCTACATTGTCGTTTGGGTAGGGAACATACAATAACAGACAGATTACTTCAGGTGGCCATAGTCCAGCCAAATTCGATTCAATCATTTGCCATAACCAAAGATAAGAATGTAAAACAACAACTTGCTTGACATCAAAGCCATTTCAAGTTGTTGGAGGGTATAACTCAAACACCAGACCTCGCAGTAAAAAAGTTGGTTAGATTCGCTGGAACTGAGCTTCGAGCAACCACCAAGGTCAAATATGGATCTTCTGCGATAGACCAAGCCTTCCACAGTTGCATCGTAACCAGTTCCGATTTTCAGCAACTGACCATCTCGCAGCAGGCAGTACAGGAAAGTGCCGTCACATTTCAGTGATACAACGTCGGAGTTCTTATCCTCAACTAACGAAAAACAGACACATTTCAATTATACACAGGCACTCCGCTGAGCATAAGCCACACAGAAGCATCCACAAAACAACCTTCACTTTTTAATCACAAAAATGGGCTTGGCGATTCTTTTTTTAATCTCGCGAACATGATGAGCCACTCGTCGCTGCGCTCTTGCACAAACGCTCTTCAACCGGTGTGCACGGTGCACCCTGGGGCGCACCAAATTATGCGTGAGGTGCACCACCACGAAAGGGTTCACAAGGATGCATCACAAACTTGTCATACTAAACAGATACTTTTTACAAAACTTTCTGTTAGCAAAAATGAACCATTTAACCAACCAATGACTTCCAGGATTTAACCTTGCCTTTGCACATTCTAAAGTGTGGTGCGTAGGCATCAGACCATGTCAAGCTAATTTTTGTAAATAATTGATTATTATTTGTGATTCATAAGCGACAGACAATGAGACATAATCAACTGAATTATGTAGGTGAGTTACTGAATTAGGGTACTTGCTTATTTAGGCCAGGGTACTCACAGACATGGGCGCAATTAGGTGGGGAACACGGGGGATGTGTCAGCAAATAGGGTGCATGAGTTCGTCAAAACATCTTTGAGGGTGCACCATAGTAAGAAAGGTTGAAGAGCACTGCGCTAGTTAACAAATGCAATTCACGCACGCATTGAACAAGTCACTGCGTAGCCAAAGCAAGTTCAATTTTATGAATGGAGTGAACGTCTGATGCTTTTTCAAACTATTTAAAGCGTTCTTGCGGACTTTACACTGCGAAAGAAATCAAAAACTACCAATGTGGCCGCAGACCAGATGGCATTAGTTTCCGAGCGGCACAAATCAGAATTTGTCAAGCAAGCTAACGATATTTCTTCCTTTTATCGCACAATTTTTAAGAGAACGACAGTCACACATTACAGCAGGAAACTGCACTCGACAAATCATGCTTGAAGATAGTCTTGCGAGGAACCTGATAAATAGTGGAATAATGGCTGCTTACCTTGGACAATCCAGGTCCTGAACAAAGACGACTTGACCACGCCAGCCTGGTACAACATCGGAATGTGGTTCTTGCCAAGCAGCGCGGCGGTCACCATTCGCTGCAGCTCAACAAACGATGATGGAATCTAAAGAAAAGTTCACTTACAACTCGACCGATACATCGTCATGCCGTTATAAATCGGCCGATATGGCAGTGAGACCGACGTATAATGTCGGCACAATTCCGCCGACATATATCGGTCGGATTTGCTCATGAAAGCCACTGAGCTTCTTTATGACGACAAAAGATGTGAATTGCAAGGAGAGAATGCAGAAAAACTATGCTTTATGAATTGAAGCTAAAAAATTGCCAGGCCAAATTTTTATTTTTCAAAAACGTAAACGTTTCAGTGGATTTCTTCATTTGTGCGCTATTTCTATTTTCTTGTCAGGTGGTTTGATATGCATTGCATGTCTTTCACCTGTGATATGAGTATCGCAAAAACATCCTATTGAGTTCATTAAAATACGATGCACTACATACGTCACCTGCTGTCCAGCTCACCTTAACAAAGAGAGTCTGCTTCTGGCTTGAGCAGTCCGCAACGAACGAAGTCACCACAACCAGAAGTTTACTGGTGTTTCCCCAGGCGAAAACTAAACTCAGTAAACACGATGAGGCAAGAGAAGGGACGGAATTGGCAACTGAAAAAAGACATATACTCGTCGCAGTCTACTTCAACAAAAAAGGAAGTCGTTGCAGTAAACCACATCGCTGTGCAAACAAACAGATTTCAACTGCAAACAACAGAGCATGCCCAGAACTAGTCAGATGAAAAAGTCTACAGTAGCTGGGCTTTCTAGCAGAATTCAAACAAATCGAGATATACATGAACATTGTTCATCCTATCATTTGCACAGTGCGCTCTGGTCGAGTTTGATAAGTTCGCTGAGCAGCGTAAATATTCAATGCAACCTATGTTTTTAAAATAACACGCATGTAACCTAGCAAAATTGAAAAAGGATCATTTTGCATTGTTGCAAGCATATCACACATACCAAGAATATTTTCTTCAAATGGCCCAATTCCGGGCAGGGATGTATCAGATATGACTTCGGTGTAATCATCAGAAGATGAAGCGTCAGTATCGTCAGATGGGAGTCTCGAAAGTTCCAACAAAGTTTGAAACAAGTTTTCTGCAAGAAAGTACTGAGATTGACGAAGTCGGTGGGCAACACTTTTGGCAGTGTTCGCAAACGAAACTGTGTGACGTTTGAAGTGCAATTGCTATCTGCATTCACAGAAAACGAATTACGCAAATTGAACAGCATGAGCTTTAACTGACATATAACTAGGGCAACCAATTTTTTGACCTAAAAACTTACAATTTTCACTTTATAATTTACAAATTTTGACTTTATTTTGACCTATAAATTCCCCGCATTTGCAAGTGCAAAATAATTCAGCCTTAGGTGTTCCCGTTAATCCGAAGCGTATTCATGCACCATATCTTGAAATATAAAAAAATTTGGTGGTTTAACTTTAGGGATGGTATATTGGTAAGTGCAGTACATTAATAACTATGGTAGAGTCAAACCTGAGAACATCGTGAAGTTGAACACTATGTACAATGGCTTGAACATTTATCAAAACTAGTACTGTGAGACCACATTTCTTACCTTACCACGCATAGCTTACATAATATTCAATCGTCCAGTAGCGGGCAAAACAACATTGTTATGCAAGAAGTCGCAACAAGGCCACTATTATTACAGAATTGCAACACAACTTGCAAAAACAAATTAAGATCTGTTGTTGTAGTTTCAGTAAAATACCGATAAAGAGATAAACTGTGCTGCAAGATACGTTTGACCAAACGATAATTTTGACCTAATGATAAAATTTGACCTAATAACTTGGATTCCCTCATGGTGTGAACATGAAAATTGGTTTGTGGACGTTTTATAAAATTTTAAAAGGGCAGACAAATTCTCACTTTATTTACTTTCGGTTGCCCTACTTATAATCATAGATCGTGAATGTTGGCGAGACGATGCGTTGCCACGTGCCGTCATGATCATCAAGTGTGGCTCCACAACAAAATAGAAAGCGCAGAGTAGTTTGTTTTGTGAGGAAGGCAGGAAGCCGGCACAGTGGCTTGTGGGAGCAAACTACACCACATACTCTGTGGAAGCATTTTGCACCACATATCTTCGCCATGAGCGAAATGCACCAGAATCCGTTGGAGAAAATTGCACCACACATTTTAATATACAACTTTATTCTGAAACTACGCCTTCAACGAAATCACAACATCGTAGCAACAAATCAATGTTTATGACTAGTTGCCATACGATTTACACCATTTTCATATTGACAAAGGTGTGTGTTTTCAAAATAACACACACGTAACCTAGCAAATTTGAAAAATAATAATCATTTGTATATCGTGATTAGCAACATACATGTATTCTGAATAGAAGTTAGGCGACCGCCAGATCTCGACCCATACATCGTCACGTCGGCAAAATTCAGGCGATATATTAATATCGGTAATATTTCTTCATGAAAGCCACTACACACAGTTTTGTTTTCCCTATTCGGATGCGAAAGTTGTGGACTTCATCTCTGATTTGATGACACTGATTCTCTGTCTCGTTCCTCACGCCACGCTGTCCTCCGACGAAATGAATACTGTCTAATATACGGGCCGGTACGTAACTGTCCCAAAAATGAACAGGTTTACGACGTAACGTACACTCGTGGTTTTCACAAGGTAAATACATGACAGACAGGAACGAATGGCAGCTTGTGCAGTGGCGTTTAACTCTTTCAGTGACCCACGTCTGTGCGGCATTGGATGCTATACGGCTCTTCATCGTAACTCCAAATATTTGCATTTTGGTACCGTATTAGATCATTATTTCGATAAAAAGGAACTATTTCTGTGTATTTCTTTAGTTGTGAGCTATTCCCATTTTCTTGTGAGTTGGTTTAATATACCTTGTAATCTCGTTAAACTGATGCAAAAATATCGATAAAGACTACCTTTCGAACTCGAACACGGTTAACAACAACCCTTACAAATTTAACATCACTGGACTGCGCTTGTCTGCGTGCTTACGAAACTAGTACGTTCACGCACAGATATTCGTGTCTTCGTGCAATCGAACGCGCGTCATTTGGCACGGACTGATTTGCAGTTCATGTGCACCCGCCCGTTTACAAGCAAAAAGCAAGCAGACTAATCACGCATACTTTCGCGCACGTGCAGGTGTAATGCAACATCATTTTTAAACGTTGAGGAAATAACCAACAACCAATAAGCTATGGTACTGCACTGCACCATCAGGAAACAAATCAAATGAATGATAACACCGATTAAGAAAGCGTATTCATTTTGTACCATGCTGTTACAACCCGCAGCGCGTTTCGGTTACCAAGAATAAGATGTGGTTCATTCTTCATTCCCTCCAGCTTCTGCCCTTGCAACATGTTCAGCAAAGCGCGAAGTGCCTTGCAGCACAAACTTTTATGCTGAGACACTGTTTCACGGATCAGTTCGAAAACGCCCCTTAATCCTAGTTCAATGATCTGCAAAGAAGTGAAGATACAGATCGTGCGATTAAAACACATTCGTCGTACGCCTTTATCACAATTTCTACCAATAACACACCACGACTGACAAGGATCCTGCCTTGAGTAGCTAAGCACAATCCAAAAGGTGTTTACGAACGTTCGTAAAAGGCCTATTGCAAACGTTACGGGATTTCGTAAAATAATTGCGGATAACGACTAAACGTGTAGCACCATTTTAATGTGATGCACAATGAGAAACGGTTGTTTTATCTTGTTTCAAAGGAAGCTCGCGATTAACAGTGACAAATTCCAAATATTTGTGAGCATAAAAAGACCATACGCTGCACAACCGTATCGGACAAGGTCTTTAAATGCAAAATACGCTCTATTTCAATGTTGCGGTTGCAAAAATAGAAAACAATCAACCATTTCTCGAAATCAGCAGCAACTTCCTGCACCTGGGGATATGCCACTGTTTTTTCTTCACCATCTTTCTGATCAGTCGATTGCGTGTTTTCTGTTTTTCGCTCATTCTTAGGAGTTTGTTTAGACAGAAGAGGGCTGTGAGCTGCATCCTTTACCTAGCACAACAAAAGTGAAATATTTGTCCAACCAATAGGAAAATGAATACGCATCAAAACACAACATTCGCTTTTGACTCGCATTTCTGCGTGACCTGCACATATAATGGCATTTCGCAACACAAAAACAGATGCAATTGAAGCGCACTGAAAGTTAAGGAATATTGCACTGTCAAGTAGTGATTAGTTGAAGATGACTTAGATGGCATTCTGTCCAGTGAACTATGGCTGTGAAGTGAATTGTGCTCAACACCAGTTGAGAAATTTTCAACAAAGTTTTGAACCACATTTAATCTGTGATGCCAATCGTAAAACGAAAGAAGGTTTGTCACAGATGGTTTAATCTTTGTTAAGCACACTCAGGTGGATTGAAAAAAATTTTCAAAAGAGCATTTCTAAAATGTGGACAAATACCCTACAAATAACTTCAAGCTCATGTTTATTGGTTGCCCTCATATTTCCACAGTAACCAGCCAGTAGCCTGGTGCACACCAAAAGTTACAAATCTTCTAGAACTCCTCAACCGCTGATGCTAAGAAGATGGTTCTTGGCTTAAAACAAGCAGAATACCCCATATTTCTGTGTATTTTAAACAACATTGTTGTATTTCCAGATTCCACTAGAACAAAAGTTACAAAGCAAACTAGGGTTGATAAACATCATGATTTTTTTTAAATCAAAACTATCGGATTGTTTTGATTTAAATCGGAAATTTTTAATTTTTATGATCTTTTTTATTTGATGTGTAGGGGTGGCAACCCAGCACTTGCACTTTTTTATTTCAAATACTTTGTTTAAATATAATTTTTTTGAGCTTTGTTTCTTCAAGTGCAGCAACCAGAAACAGCTGAACTTTCATTCGAACTTTCTTTGCACTAATGCAATAACAATACTCAAACCATCGGTTTATCAAATTCATGGACACTTAAAGGCATGTTAAAAAGCTTGTAGATAAATACAAGTTGCCAGCTTTTTTGGTGCGAAGTTGATTGTTAAAATTAATTATTGCAATGCAGCTTTTACTAGTTCAGCTTCTGCAAAAGTATGACTTACATGTATAAAACGGTAAAACCTATGATGTATACATCTGTTATTATGAATCAAAAGTATGTTCTAAAACTATAATGTCTACAGTAAACAGACTACATTTTTGATGGAATTTAGATGCGACTTTCACTTTATGCTTGGTTTCTTTGTTGCTGAGACATTCAGTCATTTTTTCATGGAGACATTTTGGTCACTATGACATTTCAGGGATTTGTCCCACAGTAGTATTAAAACTCGATGTAACAGTATTCATCTGTATTTTCATAGATTGTGACTGAATTAACTTACTTGTGGCATTCTAACAGTTTTGACTTCTGCGTCAGCAAGGGTTGGTGGTTTCAGTCCACATGTCATATTTGCAGTCAGGTGACATAGAATATGTGACCTTACACAAGCTATGATTGATAAAACTTCAATTGTTTCAAATTTTGTCATCATAAGAATTCTCTGCCATTTATACTAATATGTGAAAACCTATCAAAATGTTAATTAAATGTGTCATAGAAATCACACAAAGCTTCAAAACTGCTTATGATTTTTTGCTTGATTTTTTTTTTATTTCTTGATTTAAATCAGCCATATGAATTTAAATTAACCAACCCTGAAGCAAACAGTAAAGATACGATGATTTCATTGGAAACCATTTTTTGTTGCTTCATTACATTAACCTTGCAATTCTGTGCAGGTTTAGGTGCTTATGTTAGTGTGCTACAGTAATTTGTTATTATTTCGTAGTTCCTTGTAAATTTACTATCTGTATTTTATTTGCATTATCTGTATCTAACAATTTTAATGGAAACTCAGAGTTGTACCACAAAAATACTGAATAGTGGACATACTTTTGCTGTGACCAATTGGTTTCCAAAAGCAAGATGTCATACAACATATTCTTCACTTCAAAAACTTTCGTGTCAAGAAACTAATGAAGTTGCAAGCGCTCACGAAGCAATGGATTTGGTACAATGACCCCATCCCCCATGTAGTGTATTAAAGACGATTTATGATGTGAAATTTTTCAGTTTGCTGACTGTTGGTCAAGGAAAAACCAAAGAATTACATTTTTTAAAAAGGTAGACTTCGTTGCTGATATTGGTAAATAATGAAAAGACTTGCACCTGAAGTATATCACAAACTTAGAATGACTGATGATAATTTTGTGAAGACAGAAAACACTTAAAGGAAAATGGCTTAATTTATGATTGTTTTCTGCAAGCAATAAGCACTGCTTCTGAAAATTAGATACTACAACCATCTCCAACTTCTGCCATTTGAGATTCATTGTGAGGTCACCGATATTTACAAGTTGCAATTGCACCACACCACTTACAATCAGCAATTTAAGAGATGGTTGCTCACTGTTTGCAGAAAATAATCATTAATTAACCTCTAGCAGTAACACACACCTGCAAGATTGCATGAAGAAACAATGATTTCAGGAAAACACCTCAACTTTACCTCTCTTTGCACTGTGCACTGCAACACAGTAGCAGATGGATTTGCTGTCAGCAACACACGAAGTGGAAAAATTGATGGCACAGATGGCACCTGCATAAAATACTTGATTCTGTAAAATCATTTAGTTTGAAAACCATTGCAGCAAACATAATGTAAAGACTGCAGAAGAAACGCATTTAAAACAACATTACTTTTCCAGCTACAAGTTATATTAGGATGTAGTAGCAAAATTATTGAAAGCATTGCCAACACTTCCCAGAGACATTTTGCATCAAAGGTAAGCAAGCATATTGCTTTCTGCAATTATGAACAGGTGCTACCACAAAAAATATATGAAAATATGATGGATGACACAAGATATATGGAACATATTTCTGATTGAGTAAACACATGCATACAGAAATGGAAAAATCTGCTTTCACAACAACAAAAAAGTGTTTTAAAAGTTTGTTTTACACATGGTCTGGCATATTTCAACACCCAGTGAACTAGCTTTTAGTGAAAACTAGGCTATAATCTGAGTCTTTAGAGACCTTGATTGGCTTCATAGCATTTCTGGTTCAAAACTTATGGCCTGAAAACAACAAATTATGGATTTTGGGGGATAACTTTTGAACCACAAACACTAGATGGCCTATCAAAGGCTCTGAAGACTGGTATTATAGCCTAGTTTCCACTAAAAACTCGATTCAAAAAATTGGCTCTTGGCATTGGCACCCAGGGCCTGGCAACCTGGGCCATAAATACCTAAACCTACACCACTTATGACGTCACCCATAAAAACCCAAAACTTGCCAATTTAAAAAAATCTAAACTAGAAGACTTGTCGAACCTTCAGAGGGTTTGAACAGCTCAATATCAATTGGCTGGCAAGCTATGGTGGTGCAGAGTGATGGTAAAAAGTCGCTCATGCAGATCTTAAAGGTAAATCCACCAGTGCCAAAGACGTTAAAAATTTGCTGATTTATTCAAACTTTTTACGTGTGTGGAGACTAGTTACTTGAATATAGACAATATGTGCAAGTTTGAATCATCCCAAAAACATGAAAGTAGAGACTATTCGGCTAATTCCTTGAAAGCTTACTGTAAACTTAATGCTTTTAAATGGCAACAAAAATTACAAAAGATTTTCTGCAAACCTCACAAAAATCAGTTTTCACAAATACAACAAATTTATGCTCAGAATACACCATGATTTACAAGCAGCCATATTAAGCATTAGTAATCAACATAGTTTAGAGCTTACTGTCTTGACAGTAGATGACAGATCTTGCAGAATCGGCTTCTTTGATGGCTCAACTGACTTGGCTCTAAAACATTTAAATGTTTTCAATGATCAAAACTTAAAACATTGAAGTTGTTGTGTGTAAGTCAAAGCATACTACTGATATTTGCATCGATGGTAGTTAAATAACCGACTTAGCATTAAACGTTTTCATTAATAAAATATTAAAGCTGCAGCTTGTCTCAGAAACTATGATCAATGATCATGGATATGCACATTGAACTATCAGGAACTACTTTACATGGGCAAAAAAAACAATGAATGTAACACTTTGACGTCCGGGTTAATTCAAGCGGTTCGCAAAAAAAACAGCTGATTCGCAAGTGGCTTTGCGTGGGAATATCTTTGCTCCTGTGCGGGTTATGGACCTGGTTGAAGCGTCAAAAGACAGGGCAAGTCTTGTAGTTTGCACTCGAAAAAAATTTTTTGCTTGGGGGGTGTGGGTTTTTTATCAGTGACGTCATAAGTGGAGGACTTTCAGGCCACCTTGGCCCACTTTGCCTGGCCCTGGGCGCCAACCGTTAGGTGGTAGTATTTTTCCGAAGTTTTTATTGGATTCTAAGCAGCAATCCGAGTCTTTTGATACTTTGGATGACCTGCTGGGGTTTCGGGTTCAAAAGTTATGATCTTAGTTAATAAAATATTTGACTAATTAGTTAATTAGATAATTAATTAATTTGTTTATTTAAGATCATAACTTTTGAACCAGAAACACTAGAAAGTCAATCAAAGGCTCAAAAGACTCGGACTCGAGCCTAGTTTCCAATGAAAACTTCAGCGAAAAACTTTGGCCTAGCGGTTGGGCCCTAGACCAAGCAACATGAGCCAAAATAACCCAAAACTACTTCATTTATGATGTCAGTCACAAAAAATCCGCAAACCCCCAACCAAAAAAAGTTTTTTCGAGTGCAATGTACTAGACTAGCCAATCCATTTGATCCCTTGAACAGCTCTCTAGCGCAATCGGCTGAGGAGCTAGGGCGTTGGTAAGGCAACCGAAAATTGCTGTTTTTCAGGCTGAAATCGAAGTACGCATACATCGTACGCCGGTTCTGAAAGTGTTAATAAAAGTTTTACATGAAGATATTCTTACACATTTAAGTATTGTGAACTCATTGCATGCCACCAACAAAGCCAGTACCAAAATGCAAAAGTTAAGTGCTACAACCACATTTGAATTTTTGCTTCATCGCTGACCCCAACATTAATTTTACTGTAGCAGGGAAGATGATTAGGAATTAAAGGGGAAATTCAAACATAGTGGAGGGGATAAGTAATAAACTAACACTTTTGGTGATGCTTTGTTTCAGAAAAAATTACTAAACTGATTTTGAATTCATAACTTATGTCTCCACAAGGATTATTATAGAATATCCAGGAACTTTTAGACAGTATAGATGCTTTTTACACATAAAAAAACATTAGTGATAGTCTTGTATGGATAGTTTATTTCACAAGGGCTACTTTCTTCATAGCTGTGCACAAATAATGTCTTTCTCACACATGAAAACATGTTGTGTAAATAGTTGTATATATACGTTTTTTTTCTAAGAGGTATGGAAACCATTTCCATTAAATACCTATTAGTAATGTTTGGCTATCTTCATGTATACATGTAATGTGCATTGGTACTGTCTGGAATCTGGGAGAACTATAAAATATTTCCTCAAACATAAAGTAAATATTTTAAAAAACTCATTCACTTTTTTCAATGTACAGCACTACCAACATCATTATCCAAGGTTCAACTATCAGCTCAGATAGTTGTGCACTATTTCATTACAGTTATGCACTTGAAACTACTTGTGCATACCAAATTATAATCTGTGTCTGTAACCCTGTGATTCAGCCTTCAACACCACTGTGAAATGTTCTGTTTTGTCTATTTTTATCAACCTGCGTTGTGCAGATAGTGTGTGTTTGTACTACAGACTTCATGTCTGCTAGCAAATAACTTCATTCAAATTCATTCATTCATTCAATACAAAAAACAGTAACTGCAGTTATGCACATATGCAAGATTTGTTACACTTTCTTTCCAGTTGCTATAATAGCTTGAGTCAATGGTCCTGTGACAAATTTCTCATACATCTGATTTTTGCTCCCTCAACTTAAACTTTTTGAATTAAACCAACTTAAGCATAATGAAATCTTTTTAGGGAAAACTATATTTCACTTAATCTGAAAAGTTTATGCTATAAACAAACACAAGCTACAGAGAACACAAAAGGCTTGAAGTATTAAAAAAACTGAACGATGAGCACCACCCAATCATTGTGAAAAAACGTCACCAATTAACACACAGCCACCAGTTGCATAAACCATACAGCAATGAGCTAGAGAAATGAAGGGGTTGTCCAAACATTGTCACCAGATATACCTGAGTAAATACAACTCCAATTGTAAAAAATAAACAGGCTTGATGTACGGAAAAAGAAGATTTTACTCACAAAAATTAGATTTAGTACTACAAATGTATGTCAATTTTATAAATGATTTCGGAAGTTTTAGATTTATTCACAAAAATTAGACTGAAGAATTTAATCTGTCTCAAATATCTCTTTCAATGCTACTGGCCATACAGATTGTTGGTCCTACACAAACAATCTGCCCCTTTGTACTTTTTTGTGCCATTACTAAATATGTACTGTAGCAGATGCTTTTCCATGGAATTATTTACTTTCTCAAATGCGTGATGTGGTCTTGTTCAAATGTGTTCAAGCATGTCTTAACACACATGCATGAAATGAATGCTGTGAATGCTTTTTCTTTCCTGTGAAAAGTGAATGCTATTTCTATACATGAAAAGATAAATGAAACGTAAAACATGACTTGTTTTTGTACATCAAAATTTGTAATTGGTCAATTGTATAAAAATAACAAAGTTTTCATTTAAAAAAAATAAACTTTTTGGAATCCACTGCACAGTATAATAAATTTGTTACCTGTGCACAAGTCGCCGTTTCTTCTCTAGTTTCAGTGCATTTTTTTCTGGCAGGGACTTTACTTTAGAATCTTCATTGCTTTGATTTGGCTGAACAACTAAATCAAAGAATTTTTTTTCCAATGACTCAGCTTTTTGAGTACTTTTAATGGCAGCAGCCATTATGTCAATTTCATACAAAACCGAGGTTTTAAAATGAATAAATATCACCACATGATGAGCTGGCTATAATACCTGTTCAACAAAAAATAAGTTGGGAAAAGAAAGTCAATGATTAAACATCAGTGATTTACGAAGAAGTATAAATTACGGCAAAGATTCAGATCTACCTTAACACTTTGGCGTCCAGCTGCTTTCAGGGATTTTCGGAAAAAAACGCCTAAACGCATGTGGCTTTGCACGGGAATATCTCTGCTCCTGTTCGGGTTACGAACCTGGTCAAAGCATCAAAAGGCGCAGCAAGTCTTTTAGTCTGCACTTGAAAAAAAAATTTTTGCTTGGGGAGTGCAGGTGGTAGTATTTCGCAAAAGATTTTCTGGAAATTATGCTACAACCCAAGTCTTTCGATACTTTGGATGACCTGCTGGGGTTTTGGGTTCAAAAGTTGTGATGTAAGTTAGTAAAAATATTTGACTAATTAGTTAATTAGATAATTAATTAATTTGTTTATTTTAGATAATAACTTTTGAACCAGAAACACTAGAAAGTTGATCAAAGGCTCAAAAGACTCAGACTCAAGCCTAGTTTTCAATGAAAACTTCAGCGAAACACTTTGGCCTAGCAGTTGGGCCCTAGGCCAGGCAGCATGAGCCAAAATGACCCAAACTACTTCACTTATGACGTCAGCCACAAAAAATCCGCAACCCCCAACCAAAAAAAATTTTTTCGAGTGCAATCTACTAGACTGGCCGATCCATTTGAGCCTTTGAACAGCTCTCTAGTGTAATCGGTGGAGGAGCTAAGGCGTTGGCAAGGCGACCGAAAACTGCTGTTTTTTAGGCCGAAATCGAAGTATGAATCTATCGTACGCCAGCTTTCAAAGTGTTAATTGTTTTGTTAATAAAATACACAGTAAAAAACAAGAAACTCATGCATACCTTTACCAATTTAAGTTAAATTCAATTTGTTAAGAAAACTTTTTTATCTCCATACATATTTTAAACATGTAGAAAAGTCAAATTACTGTCTAAATATAAGATCATTGCTTCAATATGAAGATTATAACATTATTTTTAATATGTGTAAACTCTTAGAGGTATACATGTATTAAATAGGAAAACACGATCTGTTTTTCTGGAGTAAAACCTAGACACATAAATGATAACACACAGTTTTTCAGTAAAAACCTAGGAACATGAAAAATTCAACTAGAATAATAGTTACACCAAGAAGCATTTGTCCACCTTGCAATAATCTGCTGTTTACCTTTCTATCCTGCAACTCAGTGCTGCTCATCACAAAGACTTTTGAAAATGAATCCCTCATTTTACTGCATAGCCAAAATTGCTTGTGTTAAAGGGTTAACTACATCCACCAATTTCGGCTACTTCTACCATAAGAACAGCTGTTTGTTTGTCGTGTAAAATAGTATGTTCGTTATGATGGTCAGCAAGGCATACATTTTTTTCCAAAGAGCAAAACCTTTCAACATTTACTGTTGATGTTTATCAACTACAAGTTTAAAAAAGTAACTGATGTATTTTTTTCTGCCATATACCTTTATGGTTACAATAAGTAAAAAGCTTAGATTAACAGTCTTGAGGAGCATCTTGGAGCAACCTGAGAATTTCAAAACAAAATGAGTGACATGAACCTCCCAGATCTATGACACTGACTTTAACCAACTGAAATTATTGTACCTGTTACTCATGCAAAGTAATCTATGGCCAAGTATGCAATGTCATATCTCACATTGACTAGATCAGGGATGGGACACCTGTGGCCCACAACCAAATGCGGCCCACATGAACATTTGATATGGCCTATGCCATAATTTCATTACCCAAGTTAGAGCAAACATCACATCAAAACAAAGCTCCATGATCAGCTGGTATTTAGATACCTAAGTCAAAAAGAAGTCACTCTTCCTCATAGTTAAATGTAGAATTTTTAGATAAAATTAATCCATTTTGCTGCCCACCACCGATAATGCACAATTCATGCGGCCTGTGATAGTAAATAGGTTCCCCACCCCTGGACTAGATGTAAGCAATGGCATTTTGTTGTTCTGTGTTCATTTTCACACTTATCTACTTAATCCAACTCTGGAAGTTGAAAACAGACACATTTGGTGTTGTTAACACTTTACCTTTTAATTAATAATTAATCCTTATTTTTTGTATACCTTTTGCATGATCTCAATGCATGAACTGTTGATAATTATGACATTAGTGCTAAATCATAAATTGCAACTGCAAACCACCACTAAAACCTTTCTTGGTCGTAATGCCTGTGACTTCAAAATGGACAACAACCTTGTGATCCCACTTTTTTCCCAGTCTACATCCTTTGCTGTCTCAAAAAAGAACCTGTGGTACTTCAACATGGTCTATATTGCTTAATTACTTTCTGTCTTACGCTTGGTGCCCTCAGTGACAATGTCATTCACTTTTCTCATTCGTGTGCTTCTCTTATTTCTTCATATGCACATTTGTTAATTCTTCATGCATTGATTATGTAATTTTTTTGCAAATGGATATACTGTTATTTGTTTGTCTTATGCATAGTTTTACCTCATTTTCTCACATGGTTGTTTGCTGACCAGCTCAATGCATTTGTTTTTGTGCAACTTGTTAGCTGAGTCATATGAAACAATAAATCAATCGTAATGCCACATCAATCAAACATAGTTGCAATCATGATATGACACTCATTCATATCCATAATATTATTTTGTGTTGCTTCATATTTACAAAAATTTAATCAACATGATTTGTTGAATAGTTCTCTGTACCATCAGGATATTATTCAATGACATAAAATATACGAAAACATGACACATGCAATACAAAAAAGATAAATGAAATAACATCATTGGAAGCAAAAAAAACAGTAGTAAAACCAGGGGGCGAAGACAGATGAGAGTGGCAGGCAATGTCAGCAAAAAAACTTTTTTAGGGGACACTGAAGCTAAAAGAGTATACAGACACCTAGGACATCACACAGCTCAGGATGCTGGTGGCATTGCCTCAGACCACAACCAACGACAAGCATTAGTACAACCAGTGGAGCTCTCAGGGGTCATCAGTGTGATCAACAAGTACCTTGGCAAAGGCACCAAGTACCATGGCAAAGCAAAGGGAGCAGTTTTTCAGGCAACAAGTACCTTGGCATAGCGAAGGGAGCAGTTTTCAGGCCATAAACAACACAGGTTTCAATATTCACTGGTTGTAAAATGTAATTGAGGAAAAGCTATTAGTATTTGTTGATTATTTTTGCTATTTTAGCTTGTTCGGCTACATATCCAGGCTAGATGGCACTATCCTTAGTGGCTGAGGGCAAAGTGTTCTGTTTAGCTATCTATATCCATGAATTCACCATTTCATCAAAAGGCTAATTGTTGGTGAATTGTGGTATCCTAGTTCACATTTAGTTTTCAGGTAGGTAAAGTTTTTTGTCATGACATATAAAAAAGGAATAATATAAGACTATATTACAAAAGAATCAATGACATTGAAAAATCTTTATTCAATCCTAACAGATTAGATTTCAACTTCTGAAGAAGACCTAGCAATTTTAGCAGTGTTTTTTTAAGCCGTTTTTGGGTGTCAAAATGACACCCTAAATTCTGAAGGCCAAGATATGGTTTTGCCTTGTATTTAACCATTTAACGGCCGTGATTGGCCAGCCCTTTTTTGGCCACAAATCATCATCTGCTAGAGCAGTGATTTTCAACCGGTGTTCCGCGGAAAACTAGTGTTCCGTGAAAAATCGTCAGGTGTTCCGCAGGAAATTTGATAAGTTTGACTAGTGTTCCATCGAACACCGGTCGAAAATCACTAGTTTAACGCAATGAGCGTTAATATGTTTTCTTTCGTGAAAGTAATTAGTTTTAGGAGCAAACGAATAGGACTTTCTTGTTAATTTTAATAAATTAAAGGAGCCAAAACAGAACTAAACATCATAATTGTGATTATAAAATTTTGTTTGGTGTTCCCCAAAATTTTTTTATTGCATGAAGTGGTCCGCGATGCAAAAAAGGTTGAAAAACACTGTGCTAGAGAGCTGTTCAAACCTTTTACAGATTCAGCAAGTCTTCTAGTTAACATCGAAAAAAACGTTTTTCGTTTTCGGTGGGGGTTTTCTGGAGGTGACGTCACAATGAGGGCATGTTTTGGCAATTTTGGTCATCTTTGGCCGGCCCTGGGCCCCAACCCATTGACCCATTCTATTGGCTCAAATTTTTGTTTAAAACTACGTCAAAATCCGCATCTATAGAGCCCTTGATTGACTTGCTAGCACATCTGTAGCCAAAATTATGGGTTTTGACCTAATTCAAAAGTTTTCAGAAAAGGCATAATTTGCCCTTTCAGGGCAAATTTTGGCCAGCCATAACTCGGCAGCAGATTGAGCTAGAGAGCTGTTCAAACCCTGTAATGACTAGTGGCGTCGTGTAGTTTAGATTAAAAAAAAATTTTTTTATTTGGTTGGGGGGTCATGGGCCAATGGGATCATGACAGGGGCATGTTTTTTGGTGAATTATATGACGTCATCATCCGATTCCATGCGCCAATATTTTGGTTTGCAGTATTTTTGGATTCTATGTGAGAATACGGGTTTTTAGAGCCCTTGATTGAGTTTCTAGCGTTTCTGGTTCAAAAGTTAAGCCAAAAAATAGCTAATTGGTAAGGGGGTTTTCATAATACTTTGGGGGATTTCCCTAATTTATTTTAATGTTTTTGGCCCTAATCTTGGAACCAGGAACGCTAAAAACCCATCCGGACCCTTCAAAGTCCCAAAATGTAACCAAAAAACAGCTAAACTAAAAAAAATTAATGTCATTTACATGGCTCCTGCAGGTCTTAAAGGGAGGTCGGGCAAAAATGATGACGTCAGCAAAAAATAACATAAACATCCTATCGGTGTACGAAACTGTGAAAGCATTTTAATGCAATTATGGAAGTGTTTTACTGTTTTGACGTTGCGATTGGCTTGCCTGGCAATGCATCAAACTACAATGAAGACTCGGCAGTTGCAGCGATCATGCAAAACAAGGTGGTTGTCAAGTGAGGCAACAGTGAGAGCAAGGAGTAAGATTTTTGCCATTTGTGCCGCACTGAAGCAACTGTCAGAAAATAAAAATGAAGCAATGTGCGTTGTTTTACTGCGACTTATGAAAACAAGAAATTTCAACATCCTGCTTTCCTTTTGTCAACGTTGGCACCTCACCTGACAGAACTGAGCAAAGTTTTTCAGACAGGGTGTTTTAACTTTGCATAGATGTAAGTTTCCGTAGAACTGAGCATAAGCTCTCCGATGGCGCTGCTAAATCCGAGCTTAAAGCTAATTGCTAAAAGTTTAATAGTGAATTAGGTGAACTCAGAACGTCGGATGGTTTGGCTGACTCATGTGTGTCAAGTGGCATGGCGTTTTAAAACGGCACCGAAAGATTGGCAAATTGACCATCCCCATACACAAAAAGGGAGACAGAGTGAATGTACCAACTGCCGGGCATCTCTTTGCTTAGTCTCCCAGGAAGAATGCATGTCAAGATGCCAGGGAAATTAATGGAACCGAATCTTGATAATACCCAGTGCGGTTTTCGTCGTGGCTGAAGCACTATAGACCAAAGTTTCACTCTCCAGAATATTTACGAAAAATCTTGGGAATATGCCTAAGACAGATGCACATGTTTTGTTGATTTCGGGAAAGTATATGGCCGGGTTCCTCGTGAAAAGCTTTGGGGGTGTTGCAGGAATAGTCTATGGTGTTGATGGGTGCCTCTTGCTGGCCGTCAACTAACTGCATTCCTGCTTAGAAGATTGTGTCCGTGTTGACGGAGTTAAATCACAACCGTTGGTTGTTGGTGGTGGACTCCGACAATTGTGTATACTGTCACCATTCCTCTTCATAGACTATGTTAGGGTTCTCCACACTACGGCCGTGGGCCAAAATCCGACCTGGGAAACCATTTCACCTGGCCGCAAAACACATTTTGCTAATAATGAAAAATGAATATACAAAAATGTGTTAGTTTGGTAGAATGTAACATATCCTGATAAAATCACACAACGCAAGATTTTCGGCCCTCGAACTGTTATGCAATAGCTTATGTGGCCCTCGGACAAAAAACTTGAAGAGCCCTGGTCTATATGAATTGGATAGACAGTCACAGATGCATCGACGGGGGTATCACTGTTGGGAACTGCAGGATGAACCATTTGTTTTTTGCAGAAGAATTGGTGCTGCATGCGTAGATCTTCTCAACAGGGTCTTCAGCACGCATTGGTCAGTTTTCTGCTGCGTGCGAACAAGCAGGAACGAAAATCAGCACTAAAAAGTTGAGGTATTGTGTCTCTAAAGACACCCAAGACAGTGTATTCTGCAAGTGAGCGAAAATACACTGCAGCAGGTGGAGATGTTCAAGTACCTTGGGGTGGTATTCACAAGTGACCAAAGTCGGAACAAAGGGCTTGATATATGGATTGGTAAAGCAAACTCAGTTCTGCGTGAGCTTTATTGTTCCGTGGTGACGAAACGGGAGCTTACAATGACCGCAAAGCTGTTACAGTTTTTAAATCGATCTTTGTTCCGATCCTGACCTGTGGTCATGAATCTCAGTTGACGACTGAAAGCATACTGTCAAAAGAACAAATGGCAGAGATGGGATATTTGCGAAGAGCTCTTGGTGTGACAAACAGCACAGTTTTGAAATCTGCAAAATCCGGGATGTCAAGCCACCTCTACGAATCGAAAGATCCCAGCTATGTTAGTTCAGCCATGTATCCAGAATGTCCCAGGAAAGAATGGTGAACTAATTCCATTGGGCTACAGTCTACACCCATGGCAAAGCGACCCAGAGTTCATCCGTTGACCAGGGGTATGACTGCATCTCCAACCTTCCTTGGTCCCGTCATGGTGTGGAGCCAGCAGAACTATCTCAAATTGCTGTTGATCGTGAGGTATTTTGGGTCATCCTAGGGTTGCTGCCCCACAACACTCCCCAAAGGAAAAGCTGGCACAAAAATGAGCGAATGAATGAGTATGCAGGCCTACATTGAACCTTTCTATTTACGAAATTGTCTTTGGTTTGTTTGCCAATGTGAGTGTCGTATTCAAATAATCAAGCATATTTGGACGAAAACTTCCATGTTTCTGAAAATCAGTTAACACTTTGAGAACGGGTCTAAGATATATTCGTACTTCGATTTCGGCGTAAAAACAGCAGTTTTCGGTTGCCTTACCAACGCCCTAGCTCGTCCGCCGATTGCGCTAAAGAGCTGTTCAAGGGCTCAAATGGATCAGCCAATCTAGTAGATGCACTCGAAAAAAATTTTTGGTTGGGGGTTGCGGATTTTTTGTGACTGACGTCATAAGTAAAGTAGTTTTAGGGTCATTTTGGCTCATGCTGTCTGCCTGGCCTAGGGCCCAACTGCTAGGCCAAAGTGTTTCGCAGAAGTTTTCATTGGAAACTTGGCTCGAGTCCGAGTCTTTTGAGCCTTTGATCAACTTTATAGCGTTTCTGGAAAAGTAGAAAAGCCACAATCGTGGAAAAGCCACAATTTTGCCACAATGAAAGTGGACATGTGAACAGACTATGTATGACTGAAAACCACAAACAACAATGGAAGTGACAAACTTCTTGCTTTCTCAGTCTTTATGAATTGTTTTATTAACAAAATAGGCCTATTTCCAGGTAAAACTGTGCTCTCAAATTTTTATATAAAATACTCAATAAGCCACCAATTTTTTTGTGGTCTAAATAGAACTTATCAAGACCTTCTAAATGATGTATGACACATGTGGATTGGTTTGATAAAACAAAAGTTATAAGCAATGAAAAATGGTGTTATGCATGAGTGAACACAGGGGGTCCTCCAGTTTACCCATGGGTTACACGTACAAACCCATGTCCAATGAACTTGTACTTCCTATATTGGGTGAAATACGCCTGTTGCTGCAATATAACCAAACCACAAGGTCTAAAAGTTGGTATTAGTCAAGTTAAAGATCTATGAAGTCAGACCACCAAATTTTTTATGGATTTTCCGCTTCAGTGAACACAAAAAGTGGCCATCTTTAAACACTCATAACTTTGGTTCTACTTGGCCAATTTTGAAAAAATGGTATATTTGGAATCAGGAAAAGAAGTTCTACAAGCATACCAAATTTCATAAAAATCTGAGAGGGTAGGTTGCATTTTTGAAATTTTCTGAATCAGTTGATGTGACCTGTCTGTGTATTTGCTCCACAAATGGCAAGCATACATTGGCATGCAATAGGCACGAAATATTGTTTTTTACTGCAGGAGAGCACTGATCAAAAGTGCCTCAGAGTTTGTTTGCTACACAGTATGGTGATTTCGGTCAATTTTTAGCTGAACACCAAATCAGAAAATAACGATAATAAACATGTTGGTGCACTCATTACCATGCACTGACAACAAATTTACGCACAAAACCCATCAGAAATGAGTATTTATGAAGTTACATGCAATGTAAATGTCACCTAATACAAGGTAAATCTATCTCCAACCATGCAAAGCCACAACATGGAAGCATGGTGGCAGTGCTCTTGAGATCCGCAAATTCATTACAGCTGGTAACTGGTCAACTGCAGACAGCGAGTAACAGTTTAGGACAGAAATGAGTCCATATCCTTTTTCTGCGGTTTTTTCGAACCCGCATTCTGAGTAAAAAATTCTTGAAAACAAGGTTAGGGTTTTGGGATAAGGTTGGCAGTTAGGAATAGGGTTTAGGGATAAGGGCATAGAATGGGGTTAGAGTTAAGGGTTACAGATAGGAGTTAGAGGATAAGGATAGGGTTTAAGAGCTGATAGGGTTTAGGGGTAAGTGTTAGGGATAAGGTTTAGGGGTTACAACCCTAACCGATGCAACCCAAATTCTGCAATGTTTCGACTTAAGAAATTATACACATAAAACCATGAAGACTCAGCAACTACCAAAAATAAAAAGTGACTCCTGGTCTGTTTTTTCATAAATTTTTGACATCGGCTCCAGATCCAAAAGAAAAACATAGAATCCCTGCCAAAGTCGACTCTGCCTTTCTAGATCCTTACACACCTCGGTCAAAAATTGTTAGTTGTTAACAGCCATCTGTGGATGACCGGTTACCAGCTATAAGGGCTCAGCAGTTTGAACATTGCTGTTGCCATGTTCTTGTGGCTGTGTATAGTTGGAGGTAGGTCTACCTTGTACCAGGTGGCATTTTCATTGCGTGTAACTTCCTAATTCTCATTTCCGATAAGTTTCGTACATAAATTGTCATTGCATGGTGAGTTGCCCCCCAGATGTTTTTTAAAGGCAACGGCTACAGAACTCCCTATGGATCTTTAAATTTTAAGCCTCATTCGACCGCCTCCTATAACAGGATAGTAACAGGCATGACAAGAATGCAGTAGCAGGGTTGCCAGATTAGCCATTTTGTGGCTAAATTTCTGGAATTTGGCCATATTTCCAGTTGGTTGGCCAAAAGATTTCTTGGTTAACCGTGTGGCTTATTTTGGCCGCTTTTGAAGGTTGTTTAGCTGAAAATGTTTTTGGGGGCCATATTTGAAAATATATCTAGGCCTGTATTTTAAGGCTGAACTCTCAACGACAACAACTTTTTTGATAGTCTCATCCTCTGTGTGTGCGTTTCGCCTTGTGTAGTGAATTATAAGTGAAAACGAGGCAGTGTGAGGGTGCGATTTGCGTTTGCTGCGTTGTGCAGACCTTGCAGACCAACCCATTGTGCATACCGTATTTACTCGATTATAAGCCGCAGCTTATGAAGTTTTATTTTTCATTTTCATAATTTCGTGCGGCTTACATTTTTTTCTTTAGCTTATCAAAATGTCTAGATGATACCCTGTGTTTCCTTGGCTGCGTTTTGTTGACCAAACCGTTTTTTCACATTATCTTTTCTCTTTTCAGCATCATGTGCACATTTGCCACAGGGGGGATTATGATGAACAGAAGGCAGTTTTAGTGGTGAATCATTATTACCAAGGTTGCTAATCAAACATGAAGCATGCTATACACATAATAAGTATCTCAGAGGCTCAGGTAACCTATGGTGAAGAACGGCTTACAGCTTACAATCAAGGGCAGCTTACATCAATTTATGAACATCATTTTGCACTGCTTTCAATCAAGGGCAGCTTACAATCAGGTAAATACACCATGGTATACCTGTTTATGGGTGCTGTATGGCTTGTAACAGACCATACGGTTGCTATGGCTTGTGACAATCCATACGGTTGATGTCGCATGTAACCAAGCACACTTTTCTCTTCACAGTATTATCTTAATAGTGCTAACTGCCTGTATTACTAATCCGTGTTAAAAGATCTTTTTAAGTTGCCGCTATAGTATGTCTTCAACAAACTCTGTGCTAAGTGCCAAGTGGTGCGCTTACACTTGGGCAAATTAAGTTATCCTTCGGAAATGAAGTGTTTCTCTTCATTTCCTAATGATCTTGTAAACATGCAGTGCCTATAGTTTTTAACTGTGATATTTTGAAGCGACAACTAGTTTGTACCTAGCCGTGAATCTTATCTTGCTGCCTATGCATTCAAGTGTTAGCCTATTTAGCATTTTGATTATGTCTTATGTCCACAGTCCCTGTGTTTTTTATGAAGTCGCCATTCATTTAAAGTATGTGTCTTGCTATTGCAAAGGTGGCCAACCAGTCAGAAACCAAGAGCCACATTTTTACTGTAGGCTAGCTAAGTTGCAAAAAAATGTAGAAGCTACGTCATTGCCATTATTTCCACTTGAAAGAGCTAAAAAAACCATTGAAAATGCTTTATTTTTTTTCTACAAGCAAAATTAAGGAAGTTAGTTATGACATTTCAAACTGGCTAATTAATTGTGTTATTGTTGTAATACAAAACATCGGCTCAATCAAAAAAAACTTGTGTTAGTTATCATCAAATTTACATAGAAAAGGTGCTCCACATTTTTTAATTGTTGTTACAGCTATCTGCAAGTTAACAGTGACCTTGAAACAATGGACAAAACAATTTTTTGGTAAATGACAATGAATGACTAATTTCCTGAAAATATATCTGACAATAAATAACTAATTATAACTAATTATTAAAGCAATTACCTACTAGCGCTGCACAAAAATAAAGGGTGCTGTACATTTTTTAATTGTTGTTATAGCTTCCTGTAAAAAAAACAAAATGAAAGTTGACCAGGGAAGGTGAGAGTCGAACCGAAAGCCATTATTAGCACAACAGCCGTAACACCTCATCGTTACACCACGAGCAGGATGGCATTTTTCTGACAAAGTAACCTTTTTGTTTGTATTGCGTCATGTCACAAGACCGAATCTTCGACTGCTAGCACAATGTCTCTCCAGCCGATCGGTTGCCACCAGAATATCACCAGTAAAATAGACACTACCTTTGGCAATTGAGAAATTTCCTAAAAATATACAATTAGACATTTACTTTAGTTAACTAGGCTAATTATAACTAAATCACAAGGTAATTACCTAGCACTAGACAAAAATGAAGAGTACTATACAGTTACTTGTCATTATTATTATAGATGATGTTAAACATCAAAATTTCGCCAAATATGTTGTGGCTCAGTAACTAAACTACATTGAATAACATTTTGCCATTCTTTCCAACACCGCTTCGCAAAAATCTTCCTCTGTTATCTGGATTGATCATTAGCCTATATCTGATTCCATTTTTTACATACATCTGATCTTAGATCTGTAGCCTACCGCTGCAGCTAGCGTTTTATCATATGATATATTAATTTTATTATTGGAAGTGTCTAGCCATACGGCGCCGTATGGCTAGCTTCTGGGGGCTAGCCGTACGGCACTCTCATCATGGCGCACTGTGACTGGTGGAAGCAGTGGTGCGCAGCGGTGCGACATGGTTGTCGTTAAGAATTTCATTTAATTTATTTGTTTGTTAGCAGACACGAAGTCCATAGTATGAACACACACACTCTGCAGAACGCAGGTTGATAAAAACAGACAATACAGAACGTAGTACAAGACATTGAAGCCGGCGATATCACAGGGTTACAGACACTTTT